>JAABUO010000506.1_pt1 | contig 74185 bp, 80 predicted proteins | sample 5559291 | NCBI WGS metagenome assembly JAABUO01 (sample SAMN10711878, study PRJNA513372) | rock metagenome | isolation source: Antarctica rocks | place: Antarctica: Victoria Land, Finger Mt sud
GAGAAAGCTAAGGCGTCACGATCTTGCAGGAGCGGCTGGGCGGAGATGCGGGGGTTCAATTCGGCACTGACGGCGCGGAGTGTAGGTTAATCAGGGGGAGTTGAGGGGGGGTTGGGATGGATGAGGGGTGATGGGTATTAGGAAATGGGGGTGGTGCGGGATATGAAGGACAGGGCAGCTTGGGCGGAGGGGTTGGGTATGACGAAAGGGGGGGAAGTGGTATTGTGGTGTAGGAGAGAGGACCGTGGTGGTGAGCTGCTTGTTGAGAGCAGAGACAGATGGTGTTCTTGCTTTGGGATTGTTCGCTCACCTATCGCGATAGATAGTACAACAGAAGAGTGCTAAAGCCCCCCTCCCCTTCCCCCCCCAAATGGACTGCAATAGCCAAGAGGTCGACACCAACATGATCAAAGAAGGTACTTGGAAGAACCAGTAAACGCCACCAATATTGATCTCCCATCCCATTGCATCGCTATTCGCGCCATCCCATGTGGAATACACACAGCATGCACCAGTACATCATCAAACCAGATACACCACCTCACTCACCTCTCTAAAGCATCCGCGAGTCTGAAAAAGGTCTTTGGAAGCTTCAATTCAAGCTTCGAGTTAATCGCGCAATCGACGGTTTTCACTCATCGCTGGTCGGGAGATCGAGGGAGCTATGCAGACAGCCATTAGATAGTCTCCATGAAAGCAGGCAGTAATCAGACGACTTCAGTGAATGCAATATTTGAGGAATGGGACGGAGTGATGTAGAGTATGCAGGACTCCGATATGAAAGGAGTCACGAGGCAGAGGAGGTACATTAGATTTGGAGGGTGTTTGGTGATTAGTTGGTGTACATCGCTGTTATTGCATTCCATAGGCAGTGCGTGATTCCGTCGGTCCATTGGGTATGGTAGTTCATTTTGGCGACGCGCTGGTTGCGAAGTCTTTTCGCGAAGAAGGTACATGATATTAGCTAGTAAACGCCACGAAACGGATGTATCTCCTCTACCTGATTACCGCTTTGGGATTGAATCCCTTCTTCAGTCTTCATCGTCGTGGGGTGTTTATCGCATTGACCAGAGATAGCCTTCATGAAGACTATCCGATTGTTGCCTATATAGATTTCTTCGATTTCTGGATCTCCCAACATCGGAGAACTCGCCTTAACACCATTTTTATTGATTTGGCCTAGCGCAGAAAGGTATGAAGCGAGTTGGTACATCAATATTGGTGGCGTTCACTAGTAAACTCATGTACCTTCTCCGATCGTGTTGCGGGCGGGCGATACGTAATTCCGTTGACCTGTTGACCATGGTAGTCCATTCCGGGGGCGAGATGGCTAAGGTATGGAAGTCTTTTGTCGTGACAAAAACCCGCAGATGGTATGTCATTTGTGACTAATGTGTAAGGTGAGCAATCTGGTTCGGATGCTCCGAATTAGCTTGGCTTGCAAGTTGCTGGACTCGTATCGAAGTGCAAGTCCCAAGTCATGCGGTCTCATCACATTCTCAAATCAGCCCAGTGGGGCGAAGGCAAGCCAATACAAAGATGAAAATTGAGCGTGATGATGGGGCAATCGTTGTGCCAGTCCAAGTAAATCGTCGAGTAGTATTTGATTTACGTCCGTAGCCGCGTGGGAGAAAAAGGCGTTTTCATGTAGCAGGAAAGCACACGAGATGAGACCAACCCTTAGCTTTAGAAAGTGGTGCGAAATTTGTGGAAATCCAACCTCGCTTGGGCCCCGAGCACACAGATGAGAACGCCTCAACGGCGACATTGACGGGTGGGATTATCACTTTTATGAGGCGAAAAGCGTGACAAATGAACTCCCACGTCTAAACTTACTTCTGGATCCCGAGGGTTTGGTCGTCGCTATAAGGCTTCTCCATCAAATTGAGTTCGGCGTGGGATGAGGAACGTGGCTCCACGTGGCTTTTGATCCCAAAGGATCGTGCATGCTAAATACTCGTGGGAGATCACTAGATCCATGGGGCTGGGAGAGTGTCTAACAGGCGGATTGTCGAGCAGCTCCAAAGGCAGGCATCGTGGTCGAATCGTATCTTGATGGTGGGAGGGACACGTTTTTAAATCAAGCCGGACTGGCAGCTAACGACGGAGATCGATTAGCGAGACGCCAAAGGCGATCCGGTAGCAGAATGTTGGGAATTTGGTTGGTTGGTGAGTGTCGGGGATCGTCGGTGGGCTTCGCTGAACGAGCTTCCACCACCTTCGAAACCAGGCTTCGATTGCAATTTGGAAGCGCCGTGCAGGAAAGAAAACTCTCCGTTTGGTCGACACCGTAGAGCATAATCATCACCAAATCTAGCGTAAAGCAAGGAAGTTAGCTTAACCTGTGCTATAGGAGTGCTAGATCAATAAGTAGAAGTAGTTCCATAGTTGTGGACATGTACAAGTTTGGTCGATTAGTACTGTTACATTACTACCTGTTCATGAGCAAGTTCATGACGAGCGTGAACGAGCAGCGCCGTCGGAGACATATTGAAAACGTATCCATTATCGAATTATGGGCGTAGGCAAAACATGGTGTCGAAGGTTGCGTATAGACCGTGGTATCTACAACTTCGGTGCTCAGCCTTCCTGACCACATACAAGATGCAGGAAGCCGCATGAGATCAGGGAACTAGGATAATTCAAGGACACAGTACCGTGGTCCGCCACTGCATGTCGTTCCTTACCCGTGGTTCGGGAAAGTGACAGTAGTAAAGCTTTGCCCCCAAACATTCCTGCTCGCTCATAGCGGGATCCGTACGCCTACGATAGCGCGGTTCGTACTTACGTGTACGTCGGACATATGAGCATGATCGAGAGCAGCCATGTTGAGGCAGCTCTAATCGGTGCTCCGCCCGCATGGAATTAGACAGCCAGCAATCTCCATCCTCGGAGTACATGCTTGCGATGCCAAAGGATACAAGATTTGCATGGCCCTCGCAGTCGAAAAATTCCTCGAGCAAAGGGGCACGACACACCCCTGTCGCAGACTCGCAAGAACATTCACCAATCAAGATAAGGGACACGGGTACGAAAGTCACGTTTCACGCTGATGTGCATTGGTGGCCGAAGTGATCCATGGAAACCGTGGTGCATCAACGCGGGCCACCCGTTTCCTTCGGCTATTCCTCTTGCAGCCATCGCTTGAGGTGGACTTACTTTGTAGCTTTTCAGCCTGCTGTCCGTGGTGGCTGCTGAGGTACAGAGTACTCGGTAACGTGGGCGTTGCGTTCATGGCGCCCTTAGATGTCATGAGCATGCTGAGTTATGGAGCAGGTTGAGAAGATTACCATGCAACCTTCACCCTTTGTGCTCTGCGTCGTACATAAGGAAATGTCGAGAAACAGGTAATGCCGACAGTCGACACTTGAAGCAGCAAGACGGCCGAAACCACTCTGCGCCCTGATGCATGATCAACTGTCAAATCCGCATCGAGCCAATGATAGGGCATCGCTCTTGCATGCATGCGCTCCCAAGGTTGGATGCAGCGACGCTGAATCTGCTAGGCCGGGGGTGTCCTTCATCTCTGCATCAAGGGCGCTTATATGCGGGAGAGTCTTTGCGCTATGCTTGAGGATGTTGTCATCAGGTTCAAATTCACCCCCGTCCCGCGCATTGCACTCATGAACGATATTCGAAGAGAACGAACGACGGCTGCAAGAATCATGGATTTCAGGCGTGTCCCGATTCAGGATAGGATCTCTTACGAATCCGTTGAGTCTTCAAGATGTCATGCAGGCGGGCGTTGGATCTCAATGAGAATTGAATCCGAATCCCGGCTGGAATTGACGGGTTTGATTCCGTTTGAGCTGGTGAAGGACAATACAGATACCGGGTCGCATACACACTCCTTCGGCCATGGTGCTAGGTCTGGCGGTAGCATATATACGTGGCTTGTCAGCAATGTTCGGACCGGCTCCGTCTGAAGCTTATTCAAGTCCATCATTTCGCGAATTGCTTTGTACGGAGTAGCTTGGACTACCATCGTCGCTGCTCTGGTCGCTAGCCCCTGTGTGGCTGCTAGGCGTTGAGCATCATCACTCATCAGTGGCTGTACTCCGTAACCGTCGTAGAGAGGCACAACTCCGGTTGCGCTATCTGAGCTGGTGGCTTGAGCTGGAGAAGATGGGAAGGATCAGCCTTGACTTGTGTCGGCTTGCGTCGATATAGTAATCCGAAGCGGAAAACGGTGGGGGAGCTGTAGGTGAAAGCGAGACCGGTGTCCCGTTTAGGACAAGGATTTCCTGATAGAAGCGCCGCCTAAACCCTTCTGGTAAGCTGTCAACGCATCCTGCAGTGCGACTCCGACTAGGGACGCAGTGTCAGGGGACGGAAGCTTCTTAGCTGCGATGCCAGAGCGCATTGCAACATGTGTAAGCGAAGAGGATGTGGTTTTGGCACTTGCATCGTGCATGAGGCGGCATATGGCGTCTGCAAGCTGGGCCACGCGACGTGTCAAGCCCGGCTAGCCTTCTCATTCCAACCCGGTTGCAGCCAAACGTCGCCGCGCATATCACAGCCTATCCCATTGCACCTCAACTCAAACCGGGCCACCACTGCTTGCACTCGATGGACGTAGCACCGCCTTTCCGTCCACATGACGGAGCCAAGTAGAGGCCACTGTTTCCATGGCACAACCTCGACGCTGCAGATGGCGCTGTGGCTCAAAAGGGCCGAGCAAACGCTTCTGTCCACCCAATGACTGGCGTAAACTGCTGGCATTCCGCGCTCGATCAGATCCATTTAGCGAGGCGACTGAACTGCAGGGCTCACCTGGCTATGTCATTCTGATATCGACAGATACTCCACTCTCTGCTGCTTAGCGGTGCGAATGGTACGAGGTACTTTCTTGCTACTGTTGCCTTCCCGGCGCCATGAAAAGCTTGTTGACGGATGTGGCAACCGTCCATGGAAGAAGTATAACTCACTCGGTGTGGCCTCGGTCCTGCATAAGTTCTGAAAGTCTCTGAGTCCCTACTCTTTGTGCTATCTTTCCAATCTTGAAAAAGAGAACGATCACCTTCCAGTGCCCTCGCCGACTTCGTTTTGCCCCGTGACTGCACTGCATTCCGACTTTGGAAGCGTCAGGCTGTCGGATATTAGCTGCGACGACACACGGCGGTAGTAAAGAAGCATTGGAGGTCCGGCAAGAGGGGAAGACTAGTCGATCCGCGCATTGTCCGCTGGACGAGCCTTGAGAAGTTTTCCGACATTTCTCCGTTGACGAGTACCGAAGTACAAGAGGTAAGCACGTGCCTTCAATGCTTTGCGAGCCTGGCCATGCCTTGCCTCTCACAAGCCCCCGTCACGTGAACTCCCACAATGGTAAACCGAGACCAGGCATTGAAAGGACACATCGTTTGACAGAACTGAGCACCAGCGTCGACGGTCGAGCTTGTCGGCGAAGAGTGCCACTCACTGACTCGTTCACAGGACTGTTCGCGAGGAACTCCCTCATCCTCATTGAGAACCTACAGTCTTGGCATTTCCCCCCAGAGTGGCCAAGTGGTGGCTGGAGATGTTGAGCAGCTGCGTAGATCGGTGAAGGATATCCGCCGGATCCCCTTGTTGAGTCCTCTGGAACGCGGCGGAAGCAGAGGGCTTGCAATCGTCGGCTGATCGTGTGAATGTGCCGTGGCCCTCTGCGTGGGATGATAGGCGGGTTTTGGAGTCAAGGAAAGTCAGCGTGCGGTCTAGTGAGCGCTCGACCGGGTTTTCCAGGCTCATCAAGCCATTGAAAGCAGTGTCCTAGATCGTCGGCAGCCGGAAGTCAAAGAGAGTGAGGGAAGAAGAAACGAAGGCGGCGGATGGGGAAGGAAGTTTCTCTCGCTGCCCGCTTTGCACATGCCAACAAGCCCCGTTACTCGCAGGAGGCATCCTTATCCCGCCTTAATCGATAGAAAAACCCCTCCTGATGCCCCTCACTAAGACCACCGTTGCAAACCAGCTCTTCCTTGCGCACATTTCTACGGTTCTTGCTCATCTCAGACGCTGGTCATGAGCCTATAAGTCCCACGAATTACTCTACTTAAACTTCCATCATTCTTCGTTCCTCAACCGCTACGTTCCACAGAGACCATCCAAGCCGCCCTTGGTTATCCACATATCAGATATACTCTATCAGACTCCAGCCGGCCCATAGATCCTTTCGTTGCAACCATCAGGCGTAAGCGACGACCACGGTCCTCTTGTTCGTTTGTTAAAGACCTTCTAATAGCACTGGCACAGCCGTCAGAGTCAGTAAACGCTCTCTGTATTCTTTGGCCTCAAGCTCCTTCCTCCACCAGCTACCTACCATCTCTTCAGGTAGTACTTTGATCATGGGGCTGACCCACTGCAGTTGAGCAGGGACCGGAGGACCATACTTCATGAGCTACCAGCCTACGCATCCGGGCTTCATGCGAACCAGCCTTACCAGGTGAGTCATCTTCCACAAGAAGAGATCATTACCTTACATACTGCCAGGAAATCAACTGACCATGCAACCACCTAGCGATGCCTACATCCTCAAGATCCGCCAGGGTCCAGAGCGAGCAAAGGTTGCTGGCCCTAAGGACAAAGGTATCTATCAATCGAGCAGACTCCAAGGCCTACATGATAGCTAACTATATGGTCGGGTTATAGACCGCAAGCCTGTTGATCCTCCGCCAATCCTCCAGCTACAGATCAGAGATCCGTCCGACCCTGCGCAGTAAGCCTGAAATTCAGTCTGCGCGTTACCTTTCAACTAACGGCGTTAGGAATTATTTGCAGAGCCCATATTATTTTATGTGTGCCAACCTCATGAGATTATCAACCAACAGCTCGCCTGAGCCTGTGTCACAGACAGAGCTGGCAGGAACTTTGGTCTCCTCTCTCCATCGTCTGAAAGACGTCGATAATCTAGGTAGGCTACATCTAGGAATTCATTGTAGGTTGCTGCTGACTTGAGTCTTAGATGGCGGCTTCTTTGTCTTTGGTGACCTGTCTGTTAAGGTTGAGGGTGAATTTCGTCTTCGCTTCAGTCTGTTCGAAATGCGCAAGTGAGTTCGCCTGGGAGAGCGTCGATTGTATTGGACTGACGGATATGCGCAGGACAGAGGTGGTGTATATTAAGTCGATAACCTCTGAACCTTTCGTGGGTATGTTCAGAAAAAGGCCAGAATAAGTGCAACCTCACTGACATTGTCTAGTCTTTTCGCCGAAAGAGTTCCCAGGCATGACAGAGTCAACCTTCCTTTCGCGGTCTTTCGGTGATCAGGGCGTGCGACTGAGAATAAGGAAGGAACCGCGGACACTGTTGTATGCCATTCCGCGACTTGTCCCCCGATGTAGCTGACGTTCGCGCAGAAAACGACAGTACCCGACTGCTAGGCAATCTCGCCACCCCGGGTACCAGCCTGGATATCCAACACCGATTCAACAGGACTTTGTTCAACCACTTCCGTACCCTGGTGCAGTGGACTATCAAGAACATCCTGCCAAGCGACAACGGATGTCATTCGGAATTGCAGGCCGTGATCCTTACGAGCAGGAGCAAAGGGCTTTCACATACCCAGCTCCCTGTCACCCTGCCTTCAGTCAGGGACAAAGTCTTATACCAGGCCCGCAACCTACTTCAGGCCATTACTCGGACTATTCTTTCGGGCACCAACGTACCAACTCGTCGGCTGCCTCCTCACCGTACGTCTCGCCTCTGGAAGCCTCGGGCTACCATTCTGCTCCTAGCCACCTGTATGGGCAGTATCAGACAAGAGAACCTCTTTGGTCATATGTTCCACCTTACCATGAATCACAACAGAGGTACACCCCACAACTCGCATACCCAGCCCCGCCAGTCCGTCAAGGGCCGATGTCCAACACGGTCAAACTCGAGGCTCCTGTCGCAACTTCGCAATCGGCAACAAGAGCTTTGACTTCGCTGGCACAGGACCATGTGTACCAGTTAGCTGCACGCTCCACTGCGGTCGAAGAGACTGTAGAGCCTTCTGCTGAGAGTCCATTGCGTGCGTCGGATCGCCCTATCCTTCCACCCCTTCAATCAACCCTTCAACCTACGCAGACCCAGGGAACAGCGCCACAGCTACATAGTAGCAACGTCCTTCCACGCATAGAGAGCCACGGTTCAGGTCACATAAGCGGGCAGGGTTACCCATACGGGCATCCAGAGAATACTGAGGTTCATTCCGCGTACGCACCGTCTACATCGTAATAGAAAAATGTGTACTTTAGAGGCACCTAGTGCACGGAAACACTCCCCATAGTACAATACTGACAATTTTTGGATCGTCCGCTTTGTGATCTTTTGGCTGTCCAATGTTCGAGCTCTTCGCCTTGGCCTTGCTTTTATGCAAGTGAGTTTTAACGGATCAATGTTTCAGCGTTGACTCTACCTCGGGGGCGTGCCTTCTTACATGTTACTTGGTGTCACTTCGCACCTTCCATCCGTCGAAGCCAAGAAGCCGAGAAGCAGGCATGACAATCGACTCAGCATAAATACCTAGTCTTCGTCAGGCTTTCACAGAATCAGGAAATATGACTCTTCGGCCTTCGCTATCCAGCGTCCATCTTAATTACATGGACGATCGAGCTCGCATCACAGATGAGATTGCCCGGATCAAGAAAGCTCTGCTTCTCAAAGGCTTTCCTTTCGGGCCAGAACCTTCACCCTCCATAGAAGACGTCAGTGCGCATTGTCATTGGGATGGCATTGTAGGTCACCCTGTCGATGTCGAGATCACTGTGTCGGTATGGAACATGAACTGCCCGTCGTAGCCTGATGCTGATGTATACCCGCTTCTAGATCGCTGCACAACCCAATACCCGTCATCTACTTCTTGATGAGTCGGATCCGAGGGTCAGAGCGGCAGAAATCCATAGCATAAGCAGAATCTCAACACCTGCTGACCAGGTTATCTCCCCAACTGAGGGATTCGCAAATGCACGCGAACTATCTATACCGTCACCATCTATCGAGGGCGTGCCTAGGAGCTGCTCCCGAATCCTTCTGGACCCTTCGATCCGGTGCAGTTCGCGACATCTAAATGAATGGTCGGGCGATACGCTTGTCGCTTCCGAGGCAAAAGACTTTCTGGATCAATACCACTTGCGAACGCCAGGTGACTCCAGGTATGAAAATGGACATTGTGATGCCATCTCAACACTACCACGACGTCTTTTCCCAACGATCCGGCCTAGTATGTCGCCTACTAAAGCACTCTTTGATGGGTTAAGGCTTGACGAAACTCCACAATCCACGAACGTGGTGACGGAATGTTCGCTTAACCACTTGCCGAACGGCGACGGACAACCACGTCTGATTGCGGACAGCTATTATTCTCAGCAACGCTCGTCCTCGAGCGCCACTGTCAAGAACTCTCTGCCAACACGTGCTCCGCAAGGTTCGATATTGACATCGGATGATATACCCGGTTCCTTATCTGCACCGGTCGATCCAGGCTGTGAGACACTTGGGGAAAGGAGTAAGACCTCGAGTCCTGCGGAACATGGTCTCACCCAGGATGAAAGCCCTCTCCGAGCCGCAAAACGTGTCAAAATTTCGAGAAAGCCTGCTGGCAAGAAACCCTGGCAGTCGCCCTGTCAAGAAGATTTCTTCCGCGAAATTAGGTATCGCATACGCCTCTCAAAGTCGGCGCATTCCTCGCCCACCAAGTCAGCCGCTTCACAGAAGAGGGACTCAAAGCCCAATTTATCGAAGGGAACCCTCCAGTTGCCAAGGCTCAGATCAAAATCCTTGAACCGAATGAATTACGTCCGAGAAGGCCCAGGTGCCGAAGCTTCCATGAGGTCTTCAAGCCCCAGACATGCGGCCCAAACTGTCGGAGTTACAGCAGGTCGAAATATTAAGGGAACCCTAGCAGGGCGAGTGAGCTTGCCACCTAGGTCTCACAACGGTACCCCGTACACGATCTTGCTACCAGCTACTGAGCCATCGTTTTGGTCTGATAGCAGTGGCCCAAGTAGTAAGTAGATTTCCGAGCATCTCTTGCCCCTTTCTGAGCATGTCTCAGCAGTATCCGCTCCCAAAGCATGCACCTCTCTCATTGCATTGACTGAAAGGAGTAATGCTGACTCCAAATCTTACTTAGGTAGCCCTTGTCGCAGAAGAAGTGCTCGGAACACTTTTGATGGAATCTCGCTTCATGCCCGACGAGAGAATGATCCACTAAGTCATCATGGGCTTCACGTCTATAGCGACAGCTACGAACCGTCATTAGACACAGACGGTAGCTATGAGGATATTATTCAATCTTTGAAAGCAGAGAGCCAGCTGTCAACGTTGGAAATCGCTGACAGCTCATTGATCTCCAGAGGTACTTCAAGCAGTCGGTTTGGATTACCCAATGAGCAGCCACGTGGAAATACTACAGGAGAGCCTTTCTGGATTCGATCCGAGCTATACGTGTGCTTTCCAAGTGACCCCGAAACTACTATGTACCGAATTGAGGTCCATGCAGAGATTGACCTGTCGGCCCCGGATGCGGAAGGCTGGTTCAGCTTCTCCATCCCAGGTCTACCACGGCTTGACGCGTCTCAAGCCAGTGGTCGCTTGACATTCTTCCATGAACAAGGTCAGAAAATAGCCGTCGATAAAGGTCTTTTAGATTTTTTCAACGATGCTGAAGCGTATCTCGTCTCGGGAGGCTCGCATTTTAACGGTTCTCCGTTATTACGCTTACGTGTTATGGACGACTCGACCAAGACGGACGAATCTGAAGTAGGGACGCAACAAGAAGACGATCTAGCGAAGTGGACAGACGAACAGATCAGGCTGTGCCCTGTCCATTTCGTAGCGTTGGCCTCTCGGGATGATCCTTTAGAGCTAGAAGACCCAACGAAGCTGATATGGAACTTCCACATTCGCATTGACCGTATCATCACAGGAGAGCTGGAGTGCCAGATGAGCCTTGATGCTAACAGTGGATCCGTGCCCTTACTCGTGATCGATGCTCGTGATTGGGTACCGAACTATTCTATTATCGATGGAAAGTTAGCGACACATGGGGAGTGGAGAGAGACAGAGGACGGCGATATGGCGCTGCAGAGCGTGGCGTCGACTCTTCCGGGTAATTTCACCAAAGTCGATGTATACTGGAAGGAGTTTGAAATTGTGGATGAGCTTACTGGTCGTGAAGCAACACCTCCAAGAGAATTTCGCTTGCCCAACACCGTTGGCAAAATCCTTCTCAATGGAAGCTTGACCTGCAATATCGACAATGCGGTCATTGTACTCAACGACATCTATGGAGAGGAAATCACCTGGCGCGCGGATAGCATGATTGGGTGCAATGCTGTCAAGCTACCGAAGCTTTATCCGGGTTACAGGATGTACCTGAAGGTTAACGAGGCCACACCATCCATCAGCGACGATCTGGCAAGTCTTCTAGGTGTGGATGCTGATGTAGAACCGGAGCTACCAGCTTCACGCGAAAAAATTTCCATCGTTGGAGATGTGGATCAGCGAGTGCTAGAGCTAACGGTACCAAAAATATCTGTTAAGGGAGTACTACAAGTACAGGACCCAACAATACAACCTAACACCACCACCGCTGTCCCACCGGTCGAGCCATTCCTATTCCGCCGGATCCTCAAGTACACTGTCCTTGCCTTCATTCTCCTCTATATCCTCGAGCAGATTCCCAGGGTATCCACACCGATCGACAACTACTCCGATCTCGGAGCTGTTCAACAGAAGGAGAACAAGCCCGATCACGAAGCCTTTCTGGATGATCCCACATTGGGGCTGAATATGTGGTCTGCGACGGCTGACGACGTGGGCAATGCGCGTACGCTATCGTTGGAGGAAGGGCAGCTGGCAAGTAAGTCACAGGAGAGACACCAATTGGTAACCGAAATACCGGCGGATGAGGTGCAGAAGGCCGAACGTGAAACGAATTGGAGGGACAGGATCGATCATGCGTTCGGGTGGAGAGAGCTCGGGGGCTAAGATGAGAGTATAGGATACTAGTCCGGTTCCCAGGGGTCGGAGAAGTTGTCAGAGAGTAGTGATAGGAGACAGCATCGCTTTTGTAGGGCTTTACGCTATATTTCATCAACGCAGCTTGTTTCGGCTGCTGTAGAGAGATATTCGGTATTACGGTAAGGAGGGAAGCTCGGAATAGAGATCAAAATATTGTTAAAGTAGAGTTCTTCAGCCTTTCTCATGATTGTTCATTCATCAGATTCGTCGGGAATATCTCTAAAATAAGCAAGGCTTGTTATGACTGCTTCGGTGGAAGGGTTGAGTTTGGACAGGGTCTAGGGATCAGGAACCGAAGCATTGATTTGGTGAGTACACCGCTCTGCTCGCAGCGGCGATATAATAATTGTTCACGGAACAATCGCGGGACGAAATTACAAAAGAGAAAGAATTGGTGAGACGTATAGAGGTAAACACGAAATGATTGCCCCTGTGGTGAGGCTTGGGGCGCTACTAATATAGCACACTGACCTCTGGCCGAACGGGTAACGAAGCGTTCATTCGTACAGGATCTCATACCTCCTGGATGAAAAGAAATTAGATGACCCTAGGTCGAACAGGTGGTACTTGTTTGATGTGATTGAGGCCTTTAAGGTTTTGGTTCGACACGCATTTTACCACCGACCAGGCTCACACGTAGCCTAGGAACACTGCTCAAGCCAATGGAGAGCACCGGCGGGTCAAAAGAGACGAATGCAACCCACGACAAGGCAGTCTGGTCACTTGTAGTATTCTCTACCTAGCTCTCTGTGATTGTGGGAGACCAGCCAAAAGTAAAGGCTCTCTCTGAGATACCTTGCCACTCCCTCCATTGTCGGCCGCTTTCACTCAAGCTCCATCTGAACATCCACCGCTTACCAAACTCACAGTGTCATCCTCTCCGGTGCCATTATGAACATCCCCCGATCCTCAGACAGCACCTTGCCATCATCCCCAAAATTGGGCAACTCGGCCACGTTCACCGCGGCACCATTAAAGCTCGAATCGCGCGCGCAGCGTTCCACCATCCCCTCGTGAATCGCCTCGCAAGACCCAAGAGTCGGCAGCCTCGCATGTCGCGGGAAGTACCACCCCATGGCGCAGCCAGGCTCTTCGGTCCAAACCCATTTGTTCCGGCCGATCACTTCAACAGGGATCTCGTCCATTATTCGGCAGTGGATGGAGACAATGTTTTCGCAGACTGTGGGCTTGAGGCCGGTCATGGGTGGGTCGGTGATGCGGACGCAGTGGGGCACCATGGCGCGGAGTAGGGGGAGGGTGAGGTTGGTGAGAGTGAGGTGGTTGGAGAGTGCTGGGTTGAGAACGAAAGACGAGGCGAGGAAAGGTAGGAAGGCGAGATGGAGGGTTGCGAAGAGCCGCATGGCTACTTAGTCGCCTTGGATTCTGGGATTGAAAGAAAACGGTGATGAGCAAGAGTTCCGAGAAGTATATGAAGAAGATAAAGAGAGGTGGGGGTTGCGCATATCCCGTCGGATGCAGATATACATAATAGATCCCGTCGGATGCAGATCATGCGCTGCCTTCTACATGAGCTCGCGCTCGCGCGTAGATGAGTATTCTCAGCCGAACTTCTCATTTCTGCAACACTTCAGTGCTGCGAATGTCCCGGGACGCGTATAGACTTCGAGCTCATAGGTTCTCTTGCTCTATATTACGTCTCGCAGATTCTTGGTGGAAAGAAAATCGATACACCAGTCGGTGCTCCTACCGAGCACTGTTTAGCAGATCAAATGGGCGATCCTTCACCAGTGTGACTTACAACACTTTCGATAGTGAGAATCCGTTCTGCAAGTGATGAGTTGTAGTATATGATTCAGAGAGAGAAACAAACATTGAAAATATGAAATCTTATCTAATCTTACGGGCCGCTTACTGCGGAGAGGATTGGAAACGCAGTTGTCTCGCCGTCTACTACCGACCCATGACAAGCGGCATCTCATCATTATTGTCGCAGGATCGAGTCACTTTCAGTCCTGACGATGGAGGTGGAGGTGGTGTGGTTCAACCTAACGACTGACTCGCAGACTCACCTACTTCGTTTTAATAAGGAGGCCTGCACGACAGGCGCGCTAGTGCCAAGGATGCGGAGATTAAGAGATGTGGCTGGGTCGTCCACATACAATGTAGTATGTGATCAACTCGCTACCCTCTTGTCTTCTCATTGCTTCGCGCTCTTGCCCACCCGCCCACGCCGTATTCCTGTCGCGTAGATAGGAGACGTTTCGGCTGCCTCGGGGGGTTTTCTGTTGGCTTCGCAGCAGTCCTAGTGGCAATGAGGCAGTCGATACCGCCCGAACGCATGATTGTACATTTTTATCATAGCATCCGCAAGCAGTAGCACAGAGCATAATCTTGAGGAGTGCCAAGATCAGACTAAGCCTAGTAGATCTAGTGGATTTTGATTGTGGCTTTGTACTAGTACACTCATGGTTTAGCGTCTTCCTGGGGTTATCTCTAGACTTACATGTGAGAGAGCGGAGAGCCAATATCGTGCATAACATCCGAGCAAAATCTACCTCTGGATCTTGTATGTCTATCTCGAAGATTGTGTCTAACGAGTAACTTGACTCGCCTAGTATACCAAGCTTCGCAACCGTCCACTATGCCGTTCTTAACCACACGATTGTTTTCCAACGACTGAGTAAGTTCTGTAGTGCCTTAACGGAGACCACATCTTGTCAAAGATCCAGAAACGAGCAAGCGTCTCTACTTGTTCAGTAACTTGTGAAGATGTCTGTAGAAATATTATGGTTTGAGTACATTCCCTGCATTTCTACAACTCGAGGTGTAGCATCTTCAAAACTGCAAGACAAATGGCCTCAGACAGCTCGATCCGAAATTAGCTCATTGAGTCGGGACTTGGTACGATTGAGGTTAGGAATTGCAATCCATCTACAGGTTTCTGATGTGGCACGCTCCTGTTGAGTTCTCTGAGAGATTTTCTCAATTTTCGACTGTGACTCATCTTCAACAGGATTCCTTAAATCAAGATTCCTCAGCATTGCTGCTTCTTAACTTCGCAAATCCTTGTTCCGTACTTCTACTTTATACCGAAAAATGGTTATCACAAGCGTCCTGCGACACAGCATTGCTCCTCTGCGTAAGTGCATCCGAACTTGTCCTTAAGAGAGATTAGGTCATCATGTTGCGACATCAACTGAAGCACCGCCGTCAACGGCCATCTAACAACTCGCCGTTTCTTAATCTTCCGCCCGAGATTCGAAACAAGATCTACATTGCTGCGCTCGTCGCCCCAGCGCCCATTGATCTTTGTCCCGCCGATTATGCCTACACGACAGAGGAATTTGCTACGAGTCCCGTAGCGCAACGACGTCACTCAGCATTCCAGAAGTCCGATGCTGCGTATGTAGTCGGATATCGCGGACATCAGCCGACTGCGCTGGCTTTCCGGCGGCAATCCGGTCTGCAATACGTCCGCAAGCATCTCGCTGTTCATCTCCTGGCCGTGTGCCGGCAGATCTACAACGAAGCCGCTGGATACTTCTGGGGTCGTAATGTGTGGCGTTTCAGCGATGATCAAGACTGGGAGATACTGCTGAGGTTCTTGCTCACCATTGGCGAAAACGCCAGAGCGATGATTCGGAACCTTGAAGTACTTGCACCATGCGCATGGACAAAGAGTCCCGTGCTGAACAAGAACGAGTATTGGGTGGTGAAGAATCAACCTGAACTACACATGATCAAGGTGTGGCATGAACGCCGGCGCCACAAAGTTGTGTGGGAGTTGTGGATGCGGGAAAAATCGCTGAGGACGCTAGATCTGATCGTACCAGCTGGATACGAACTGGGACCGCTGAATATATGGTGCCGGCGTAGGTACAGGTGGTGTGGGTTTTTTCCATGGGATGATCTCTTCGTGGAATTCACCGCCAAGACACGAGTGGTCTATGAACGCGATGGTGTTCTGGGTGACTTAGATTGGATCCTCCAACAAGGCTGGGATGCCGTCAATCATGTCGTCTTCTTCCCAGATGATGCAGGGGTATCTTGGGAGCTTCAGGAATCGTGGGACTCTGACGTGGATTTCTTAACCGGTGTGCCGCAACTCTTCGTGATCGAAGAAATTTCAGTTCATGCGAACGGCGGTAGAGTCTGTAACGCTGCAGCGAACAAGAAAACGAACGAAAGGGTTCTTAAGGGGTTTGGCCCTTGTATGATCCGTGTTGACGATGTCCCCTGCCAGTGTTGGCAATGTACTTCTCGGTCCCCGTTCAATTGGCCAGTACCCAAGCATCAACGGAGCGGTGTGCGCTACTCGAGCCTTGTGGATCTACGAGATAGAGAATTGCTGGAATGGCTGGGATCGTTTGACATCTGATCTGCAATGTCTGAGCCACTACCTACACCAAGCTGGTGAAAGTAGGTAGGCTCACGAGGACCGTGGCTGTATTCCAGGCGCTGGCATGCGGTAATCAATGGTCCTCCGAGACGAGAAATTGCTTCACCTCTTATACTCTTCTCATATTCCTAACGGCTGATTAGATAAGACGCTTCAACGGTGTGGTCGTTAGTCGCGACTCTCTAACGCTTGAATAGCCTATCATCATTGCATCAAACCGTTTACTTGCAGAGCTGGGATGGAAAATGCACCACTTCTTGCCAACACATGGCATAATCTCAACGTCATGTATCAGAAGGCCAATGCGACCTTCTTCACGGGACAACTCTTGGTCAAAAGGGCAAGAAGAACCGAGCCAGGAATCACGGTCACATTTGACAGACATGGTGCTATTGGTTGATCTCCATGACTGGACTAGACACTTGCGCCAATGTCGATCTTGCTTGAAAACCAACAATTTCAAACGCGATAGTCAATCAGGAGTTGACTACTACATGAAAGAATATCAGAGATTCCTGACGTTCAAAACTACCACTCCAGGAGTCTCTAAGGACGCTGCGGCAAGAAAAATGGTGAAGAGCGTCGGTCTTCGAAGGGCCGTATGCCTAAAGTTCAACCCATCGAATCACATCGATCAAATCTATGCAAGCAAGAATCTTTTAGCCAGAAGAGATTGGCCCATGTACATGGCGGCCTACCTCTTTTTCTCGCTACAAAGGGTAATGAGCCTGATACGGAGGTAGATTGGGACATCCCAGAAGCCAACCGTCCTCGAGAGGTCCGCGGATGCTGCTCCGAGGCTATTCGCGTCGATAGGGTAGATGAAACAAAAGAGTAATTCTCTATCGTCGCTTGAAGCTGTCTTGTAACTGAAACGGATGGGGTTCAACAGACAATTTTTCGTCCGACCTTGCGGGCTCTTCTCGGAAGCTCTGAAGGCCATTCTTTTCACAAAACTTCCATGTGGCATCACCGAAAGCAGTTCTTGTTACTAAGACATGTGCTTAATCAGTCACGCGATGTGAGATTCAAGAGGCTTGCGATCAAAAGGGTCTTTGCGATCAAGGCGAAGAGTGAATATTGAAAATGCATGATAAGAGGATAAGAGCTTGGAGGATGAAATGTGGATTTCAGTAGAGAACGTTGCTATGGAAGAACGATGGTCGGTCCAAACTTGGGTATCAGAATTGTGAAGGAAAGTAGGCGTAACGCTGAGAAGATGAAGAATCATCCAAGAATACGCTGTTGGCATGAAGACGAGGGCCACGACGTATGGTGAGCCTTCTACGATACTTTGCGAGAAGTCATCAGATCATCTCTCATAACTATACCTTTGACTTTCCGCCCATTACCATGAGTAATCCCTTGTCTTTGCCTGATTTGAATGCATCATCCACCCACCCAACATCACCTCTAGAGACCCTCCTTACTGGATTCCCTTCCTTTGTCACCACCCCCCCCTCAAATAGAAAGGATAGCTAATCATCACCTTAACCATCGACTCCAACGACTATCTCAACTATAACCGACAATGAGTCAAAGCATCAAAAGACACGTCGATCCATCAAGCTCGAGAAAACCATTATCTTGACTCGATAACTTGATGGCTTGAATCTGTACCAAATGCGATTAGAGCGGTTGTTCGCTCTGCCAAATATGTGGCCACACCAGATGTGGAACCTGCCATGTGTGGTGCTAGAGAAATCCGTAGGGATTGTCGCTGAAGGAACTTGGGAGGAAAGAGGGCCAATCGGAGTCTGACGTGGAAGTCAAGATTGCGGTCCCACTGGAGAGGTCACAGGAAAGACAGAGCAGCCGGAGCAAGAGAGATGTTCTGCTTAGGACGCAGCAGAGAGGAAGCAGGAGAGCAAGGACATACCCGTCACGCCAGCCAACTGTAAAGAAGTAGGATCGAACATCTCGAGCTGCTGCCCGCACATACTAAAGACTGGTCTGGGTCAAGCCTCTGGTTTTGTAATTGATACTGAGTGTGCTTGAACAAACGTAGAAGCATATATCAGATTGGTGGGTTGCAGTGCTGCAACTGGCTACAGGTATGCACTCAGCTTCAAAACCAAAAACCACGAAGTAGGCAGAGACCTGGCAGACATACCAGTCAACAATCATCAATCATTCCGAACCCAAACGAGACGTGATCCACACCCGGATATCCAACTCTGGAACCCAGCGCCGTGCAGTTTGCAAGCCCATAGAAAAATCTCGGCCAACGCACCTTTAAAACCATGACCGATACCCTATCTCCCTCGGCCTCGTCATCGGCAGCAGTACAGCCCCATACACGCCGGCAGTATCGCAGCCAGCCGCCGTCGCCAAACATCCAGAACAGGGCTGTCGAGTTCGCTGGCTACACAAGCTCCGCCGATGCACCTTGGCGCACTGAAGTCTTCGGGCTTCCTTTAGGCCTGTGATTGCGGGAAGAGGGGGAGACTCGGGGTAATGTCCACTAGCGGGTTGATAATTGCTTTCAGAGCTATGTTCGTGGAAAGAGGAACGAACATGGCGGCAATGTTCGATAGCTGAGTAGATATGAGAGATGTGGAGACGAATCAGAGAGTGAGGCCCATGGCTGCGGAAGAAATTATGTTACGGAAAACGAGGTAATTGGCAAACCCTTTATGTGGGAGATGTATATGGAATATGTTGATGTTCCAGATTAACCTGGGGTATGTGGGATGGTGGTAAGTGCCTCCTACGAGTAAAGAATCATCACGACCAAGGATATAAAGACGTGAGAAATTGCTCTGTTTGTGGCATGGTCGGAACTTTTAAATATATCACATCAGATTGGAAAGTGTGGACACGAAAACGCGAGCTGGATATATATTATCCCTTCTATATTTGAATTAGATTATATCATCACATACCTTACGGACCTGCGCATGCATATGATATCTCAACTCTCCCAAAACACCATCCTAAGATCAGTGCCACCCTCCAGCATAGAACTTAGCGCTGTTGCGCTTCGCCTTCGCCTTCGCCTTCGCAAACGCGATAGCCCCATTCCTACACGCGGTGCCAGCAGCGACAGGCATCATGACGACGCTTGATCCTTGGCATATCCCGAACTGAGCGCCGTCCGTGCTGCACACCATTTGGCCAGGAGAGGAGCAGGACTTGGAACCTGCGGCGACAGGGGCGGCGGGGGCTGCGCCGGCGGGGGCTGCGCTCGGAGCGGGCCCCGATGGGCCAGAGTTCGTGGACGAAGAATTGGTGCCGGAGAGGGGGGGTGTGATTGGAGATGCAGCGGGAGCGCTCGCCGAGGGAGAAGCGAGGATTGTGGCGGTCCCGGGTGTGGCGGCAGTACCGCTTGGAGCCCCCGACGTGGAGTTTGTGGGCGGTGGACCGCTGGATGCTGGTGATGAGCCTGAATCGCTGGCAGCCCCACCGGCTAAGCTAACGCTTGTTTTTCCTTGGCACTATATGATATCAAAGTCAGCCTTCATCCCCTAGTGCGAAGAAGCAATGCTAAAGGCATATCCTTCGAGCGAATGCTCGCTAGACCATCTCTGTGGGCTCTTGAAGCGCTTGAAACGCGATAGAAGATGCTCGGGAGGGAATGACTTACGGTACCTTGTGGAGGTACGGGTGCAGCACTACCGGCTTTCTGGAGCACCGATCCTGGGTTCGGGAATTCGACATCTACATTGTCCACGGTCTTGCAACCATCCCCTAAATTGGCAACAAACATTTCGGGGAATGTGGCATCGCGTTTACCGAAGACCGAGTCCGCCGAAGAATCGTATTCCGTGACGTTGACGTCGCGCTTCTTGGAGCCAGCAGTGACAGTGATGGGAGCGCAATTCACTAAGTTGTCGGAGTCAGTATTCCACCTTTCAACCAAAGGATTGAGTCAAGAAATGGTGACTTACTGTAGATCTCTCGGTTTCCTATTCTATTGAACCACGTCCCTAAGTAAATTTCGAAGTCAGCATTTCCCCTTTCAACAATGCAATGAGCAGAGGTGTATGCTTTGGGAGCGGAGACGGCTTCGACATGTTTCACGCTTCTTGAAGACCTCAGAAAGGGGTAATAGATAAGGAACTTACAGGCCAGTGTGTATTCCCCTGGAGCGACGCTATCTATATGGAAAATTAGCTTTTCTTCTTGTAGCTGGAGAAATTGAAGGTAAGAAAACTTACTGGGTATGCTATACTCGAAGGTTGCAGATGAGCCTCCATTCACACCACCCGGGCAACCCCCCTCGATGCTCTTAATGACTGCGAACTTGGAGTTTTTTGTAGGCTCCTTATCGGTGGAAAGCGAAATTTGGCAGGACCCGCCCCCATGTGTGGCGCTTCCAGCAAAGGAGAGCTGCTGGGTGGCTCCGATGGCCATCGCATTCTTGGCTCTTGCACCCTCGTCATTGTATACACCTGAGCGTTGTTTGCAAGGGTACTGTGTCCCGGATGAGAGTGGGGAACTGTCGAGAGAGCTTTTACCATAGGGCACCGGCGTGGACATCTATGAATTTTAGAATTAGCTTTCTTTCTCCAAAAACGTTCTTGAGATTATGGTTAAGGGGTACGAAGTAATCAGAACTTTACTCACTATCATGTGGCCGGAACTCTGTGTAGCGCAGAAAGCGAGAATGGCAACAGCTACGGCAATAGAAGGCATGTTGATTCGCGACTGATTGTCTCCGTGCCGGACGAAGTACGAGAAGGTTTGAAAGGATATCTGGGCCGTTTAGGGGAAACAGATCTTGCAAGAGCTTTCGGAAGCGTTGGTAGATGCAGGTCCAGAGAGAGGTTGAGAGCGGTTTTAAGTATGACCTGACCAGCAGCTTTAAGTGAAAGGAATATAAGGTGTTCACGTAGAAATGGTAAATAGACAAAGGAGAGATCTAACAACAATGGAATTGTTTCGCGTCATATACCTCTATAGAAGGCAAATGAGCTTTGTCAATGAAAGACAAAGCGTTGTTCGAGATTCCACTTCCAAGGCCGAGGCTTGCCTTGAGTGGTCGTGAAGCTAGAATGCGCATTTTCTGTGACGAAACCCTTGGGTCGGACAGCCACCAAGCCCAAGAGCATTGTCCGTGCTAGGTATTCCGAAACGCATTCCTTGTTCAATGCTTCAGAGCGCGTCCCCAAAAGTCAGCAGTTGGGCCTCTAGTAGCATTACTCGCCATCAACAGATGTCATTCGCGATGGAACGTTGTCGTTTCAAGGTCGACTTGTATCTTCTGATGATTGGCTGTCACACGCCTTGGCATCAGGGTCCTAAACCCCTTTCGGCGGCTACATCTTCACGCACCTACCAGTAGACCATATTCAGCACCATGTAAAATTCTTAGCAAGACTTGCGTATCAAGTGATTTGCGGAGCCATCATCCTCCTCTACATTTCACAATAATCGGGGAATCAGATAAACCTTCTTCAAGGACTTTTCTGTTGGCAAAGGTTCTTGGCAATCGGTTATCGAAACAAACAGTAGGAGATAGAAGAACTCAAATTTAAGACCGATTGACACGGCGTATATCTACAAATCAAGCATGGACTCAGGCATAACCTGCAACCACTAGAACAAAAAGACTGTAAAATTACCTTGAAAAAAGCACCTTTGGGGAACATCAAGCCGAGAGGATTATGAATCTTCAGAGTGAAGAAGCAGCAACTAGGAGCGGATCATTTTCACTTGTTTTTTCGCTTCTTTTACATCAGTCCTTTCGGAATTAGCTGATAGGGCAGTCTAGAAGCATTCATTCTTCCTAACTGTTGATTCCAGGTAGAACAAATTCGTTATGAGTCTGAAGAGCTGGCATCTTCGAAAACCGAGGCGTATGAAGGCTCTCCTAAATAGTACCGTCACCGAAGACGAGATTCGCAAGGGAGTGTAATGCGTGAACACTTCGTATGGAGTTGTGGGGCTGTCTGCTGACAATGCTGCGGCGAATCGCTGAAGAAATTGGGCGCCTGCTGATGGGCTGCCCTAGCCCGAGAGTAGAATAGGGGCTTGAACTTCAAGGTTCTGAGTAACCTCAACAGTGAGACGGATCTCTCTAGGCCTGCTCAGATTGGTAATCAAATCGTCGTGCCCTCAATCCTCCACAAGAGCCTTATGTTTGGAGAGGAGTTCCCTTGGTACGTTCACATTTTGCCTCACTTCTCAGACCCATGGCGTGACTTTGATAGAGAGTGCGTGAGAGACAAGAATCTGCCACACTTCCACAATGTCAGATCCGACAGTGTGGTTAGGCGTTCGCCATGGCTATTCGAATGGGGAACCACGCGATGATGCCAAGCGGGGCTTGGCGAGATTCACTAGCTGACTGCGCCGCTGTGCCGTCCAGCTTACGGATGGTGTAACATGGGGGAGCCTCACCTCATCACGATGTTATGTGTCCCACATTATCTCCTCACGTCAGCCATGCTCTTATTCTTCTATTTCCCATCATCCTCTTTCAACAGCCTCGCCAGCGATGACCGTGCCGTCCACAATACAAGGGTGTTGAAGCACGGCAAAAGCCACCGAACCAATAGCTAATCATGGCTACGGACGAAGGCAACTGGGGCTACCCCATTAACGTCCTTACAACCTTTTTCCTCGTCCTCGTAATCCTCGTCCTATTCTTGCGCATCTTTACACGGGTCTGGATCGTCCACGCTTTCTGGTGGGATGACTTCACCATCATTCTTGCCGTGCTGGGTAATACCATCGGTGCCGGACTCGATTTCGTGGAGGTACATAATGGCTTTGGAAGACATCAGCAATCCCTGTCGCCACATGATTTGCAACAATTTAAGAAGTACACATACGGAGAGTGGATCCAGACATTCGCGACGCTGATGTGGACGAAAGTCAGCATCTGCTTGTTCCTACTGCGGCTGCCAAGTAGTCGGCCCCTGCATCGGCCGTTGCAGTGGGTGGTGGCGTTCCTGTTGTTCTCAAATACGATCTTGACGACGTTGTGGATTATGCAATGTCAACCTGTGCATGCGGCATGGGACGGGAAGGGAACATGCATGAGCCGGGGCGCTTTGAAGGGCATCGTGCTCACTCAAGCGATTATATCCGTCGTCTCCGACTTTACCTTCGCAACGCTACCAATCTTGTTCTTGTGGCGTGTGCAGGTTGATTTCACCACCAAAGTCGGCTTGTGGGTTTTGATGTGTTTGGGGTATATCACAGGATCTTTCTGTTTGGTGCGGACAGTTCTGAACAACGATGCAATACCTCTCGATGCGACATATGGTGGCATTGTGAATTGGGTATGGAGGCTTTTTGAGGTGACCATTGGGATCATCGCCGCTTGTATACCTACTTTACGACCACTGTATACTTGGGGCATGAGAAAGTATAGAGGAGAACATGCGTTGGATGATAACATTAGATTTCCCTTGAGTCATGACAAACAAAATGGCTGGACAGAGAATGTCGAGCATGCAAGAAGTTCTCGAAGTGACGGAGAAATTGGAGGGGAGATGAGGCAGGATGGTTCGCGCGAACAGCTTGGGGTGCAAGATATTCTAATGGCGACACGGAGATCGAGCAGCAACGATCGCAGGCACAAGCGTAGAGATACCATGAGGGATGACCTTGTTAGCCAAGGCATCATTAACCCTGAAGCGAATGCAAGCCCGATACGCCCTGCAAAGCGTGCCACCTCTGGGAGCAAAGGAATACTGGATATACGCAAAAGGTCTAACGTGGAAGCAATGGGCGTCAAGGATACCCGATCACAATCGACATCTACGGGCGCAGGTCCTGCGAAGCCCCGGAGCTCCCAAAGTCCCGAGGAGCCGGATGCTATGAAGGATGAGCTGGTCAACGAGGGCATCGTGAAGCCGGGGGCGAGCAGTATGAGTACTAACCCACCACAATTCGCCACGGACACCGGCCCCCCATCACCTCTGGGCGAAGAAATGTAGAAATTCGGCATTAACGCTGCACTCAGATAGCATTCGAGAATGAAGACTGAAAGCAATGACACAGGACAGTTCTTGTACCCGTGACAAGCGTGAAAGTTCGTTGTGGGTTACACATTCGGACGTACTTACTTCGCAGCCCCTAATAAAGGTCTATTCTCTCAGTGTTCTTGTTAGGGCCCTTCGTCCGGGCTACTACCAGGGCTGTCAGCTATTTCGAGCGTTTCAAATCAGGGAAATTGATGTGCGTGAATTCATAGCCTACCATAAATGCGAATGAGAAGCTCGTCAGTTGTTCAACTTATTCGAACGATACATCTGGAAAAGGGTCCATCACCGTTCGGCTTTTTGGTTGAGCCAGCATCGAATCCACGACTGGAACAACCTTAATAATGCGGAGACTCAAATACTTTCAGGCTACGAGCGTTTGCTATGCTTGTAAGATCGGAACTATGGAAAGGTAAGACGCTATATAGAAGTAGTTTTGTCGTCAAGGCAAGATCGAGATCTAGGCGCATCACCTAGCCAACGGCTGCACTAGAGTACTTTTGGTTAGTGCGGCGTTCAGTCAACAATCCGACGCTTGGACTCTGGCTTGAGATCATTCTGACTTGTTGGCCTTTGAAGAACGGGCGAGAAGCAAGATATGACGCAGACCTTCATTCCGTGAGCAAAATGCTTGGCTCGTGTTTTCGGTACGATCATTCTGGACAACAGCAGCATGTTGCCGCGCACTACTAACAACAATGGTAGTTCGACTTCATCCGGACCAACAAGAGTATTGTAGCCTCGACTGAAAGGGCTCCACGCCACGCCTGGTTTAATATATCAGTGGTGTTCACGCCAGACGTACGATGCAATGACTTCTAGGCTAAAGTCCGTTATAACTTCACGCAACCATCGGCGACATCCTTCCGAAATCAAGAATCTGTCACCGACCAGAAATGAGAACATGGACCCACGCAAACCGGCAGTACCATTTAAGGATATCTTCTTACCTTCGAACAACCCTCATGCTCAACAGAAGCTACGAGATTCGCCCAAAACCAGCGACAATGTTCGGCCCTCGCCGAAAAAGTCAATCGAGGTATACGAAGATGACAACAGGACTTATGGCTTGCACAAGAAGTCGAAGAGCTCAGTCTCTCTCAAGTCGCTGATGGGAAATGATAAGGATAAGAAGCTCAAGACATCGTCGCCGGAGAAGATGGAAAACAAAAAGCCCAAGAAATCAAAGTCTTCGACCAGCCTCTCCGCTTTGCTATCACGACCAAAGTCCTCGAAAGGGCCCAAGACAGATGACTCTCATGAACCCAAGGACAAAGAGAACCAGACACCACCTACCACTGAGAACATTGCTCCACCGCCAATCTGGGCTCTGTTCGCTTCGGAGCGGGATGAGAGCTTCGGTGGCCCTACGAAGATACCACTGAACGACACCGATGGTCTCACAGATGAGATGGCTTTATACACACCTCAAGACTATTCACCATCGAAGCAGAGGAATTTTGGCGACTACGAGCGACCTACACTCTCTCGGGGAATCGATAGGCGACCACGACCGAAATCGGCAGTCCTACCTTCAGCCCCTTCTAATAGGTCCTTTACGGAAACGTTATCAAGGTTACGACAGCGAAGCGGGGACAAAGGGCAGAAGCGGCTGCCTTCGGATGATCTACAGGCTCAAAGCAGAAAGCAAGAGAGCCGCAGGTCTTCTGATGAGAGAAATATTGCTGGCAGCCGGATCGATGCAGAGCAAGTGAAAAGCGAAGATTTGTCTGAGCAAGATCGGACCAGGGCCAAAGGAGGCTCGAGGGTCATGGCGGCAGTCGCAGCATTCAACGACAGGTCGCAAGAGCCAGCAAAGCAATCGGGCCCTGTGAGTAAAAGTCCAGAACCACCATTAGATCCTGCAGCTATCAACAACGCCTTCGAAGAGCTTCTGGTAAGATACCGGTCAGTGTGCGAAACAATGGCTAAGTGTACGAACAGGACTCAAGGAACATACCCCAGAATGTGCGAGATAAGATGAGGTCCTTGAACACCAGGATCAAGGCAGATTTTATAAAAAAGGAGAGCTCGGTTACTGGCTCAACTTCAAGCGCAGACAGCTTTGTGCAGCACTGTTCCGACACGCATACTTTTGGCAGACCGAAGAGTGGCCAGAGGTCAGCGACTGATGGCGGTCCGAACCCAACTAATAATGTACCAAATTTAGCGACAATCGATGTGGAAACGCCGAAGAAATCCAGACCAAGGAGTTTAACGTTCATACGGAGCAAGAACGACGCCACTGCGAAGAAAGAACGTCCAGTATCACATTCGCGCATGAAATCCAGTGATGCCAGCTCATCGCGATCTTTGACCTCTCCTGGTGCTGCTCAAGGCCTGTCTTTCATGAATCGAACTCCCAAGGCAGCATCACCTGGAGACTACATCTCGTACCTTCAGAAGGTACGTCAGCCGCAAGCGGTGGAAGTGGGCAGAATCCAGAAATTGCGTCAGCTGCTGAGGAATGAGACGGTCTCGTGGGTCGAAACGTTCATCGAAAAAGGCGGCATGACCGAGGTCGTTAGCCTCTTGTATCGAATCTTGGAGATTGAATGGAGGTATGTTTTTGCTAGCGCAACCATATCAACCCCTAATCATCGAACAGGGAAGAGCATGAGGATACTCTCCTCCACGAGACTTTGCTTTGCCTCAAGGCATTGTGTACCACGTCTTCAGCCTTGCAAGAACTCACGAAAATCCAGTCCACCCTTTTCACTACTCTTCTTGGTATGCTCTTCGATAAAGAGAGGAAAGGACCGAGCGAATTCATCACGCGTGGAATCATCATCAGCCTTTTGTTTACTTATCTCTCCACCTCATCACCTGACTTGATGAGCCGCCGGGCTCACACTCTTCTATCCTATTTGCGAGATCCATCAAAGGCGGAGGAAGCTCAGCCTCCTGGCTTCATAGCGTCAATCTACCACCCGCGCCCTTACCGCACTTGGTGCAATGAAATCATTAGTGTCACCAAAGAAGTTTTCTGGATCTTCTTGCACCACGCGAATATCGTACCCTATCCCGAGGAATTAAATGAAGTAACATCCTATACGACTCGGCATTTCCCTGGCGAGCGTCCACCCGTGCCAGCCGCGCCATACATTGGCGGCGTTGAGTGGGACGCAACAAACTACCTCGCCGGGCATATGGACCTCCTGAATGGTCTCATTGCCTCGCTCCCGACCATCGAGGAAAGAAACGCTCTTCGCCAAGAGCTCAAGGACAGCGGTTTCGAGAAGTGCATGGGCTCTAGCCTCCGAACGTGCAAAGAGAAGTTTTATGGCGCTGTCCACGCAGGATTGACAACGTGGGTCGGCGCTGCTAGAGAGGACGGCTGGGATGTTAGATTCGTCAAAGAAGGCCCAAGACTGCAGGATACCGTCAGGACGCCCAGCCCCAAGAAAAGAAAGCATGAAGCACCGCCGAAACTCGACATGCCTAAATTAGATCTAGGAGTTGCAGTCAGTGAGAAGCAGAGCGCGTTCGATGATGGTGGATGGTTATAGATTGCTGTCTCGGCCCTTTGAGCTACGATGACGGTATTAAGTCCTTGCTGCCCTTGTTGGAGAAGCTTTTCCTGCCTCATAGGGCGCTCAGGACAATCGGGGATCACGGTGGGCTATGGAGTAACGAGATTATGGGCTACGTCGCTCACGACACATGTAATGCATTGGGCTATAGTTCGTCTTGTTTGATCAGCATCTTGTTTCATCAGCCGCTCCACATTCTACATACCAAGACTACGATCATTCTTTCTGACCAGACGTATCATTTCATTTCTGACTCTCATATGAGGGAGAAAGCTATGACCAACGAGAGGCGTCGAGAAAGCCCGCAGGAGAGAGACAGTGTTCCAGGGGAGGCACCTTACAGAACAGGGAGAGAAGCCTACAGCGAGAGTGACTCGAACAGCATAAACGGAAGGAAAGGGGACAGGCCAGCCTGATATGCGCGCCATCCTGGGCGTGTACACTATGCTCTCGATGTCGAAGACGACGATCTTGTGAAATGCCCATAGCGGATTCAGCGACCTGACGATGTCGGTCTTCATTGTGCGAGGAAGGCTGTGAGTCCCTCTTCCAGCATGATTGCCGAGACCTCCTACACTATTACGCTTTTCATGATCATTGGACCCTTGTAGAACGCAGGGCGTCCTGACTACGTATGCTACAAGTTCGCTTGACGGAATGCCATAATCGTCGAGCAAATCTAACATCCAGTCACACCACCGAGACGCCTACAAGATTGCAGTGCCCCATGGAGCGAAGAACAAGGAGCCTTTCTGCAAAGCTAGAACTGTCACGCAGGTTCGAGGAGTTCCATTACATTGCCCAACTAGTCAACCTCTATAATTAAGAATTCTCCTGCTAGTGAATCAACCACGCATTCACCTTCGCCCACATCTGACACAAAGCTCGACGAAGACTCCTTCTATCAACTTGCTTCCAGCATATTACATGACTCCCCTTCTCAGACTCACCATGAGTCCACCACATCAATCCCTCCACAGCTCTTGCGCATGACACCCATTCCCTTCCCCATCTCCTACTTAACCTCCCTTCCCCCTTCCCCCTCCAAACCTTCTTGTTCTTCCTCCTCCACCAAACCCCTTCATCCACACCCAGCAGCCTACCCACCACAATCACCACCACTACCACCACCACCACCTTGCCTACAACCCAGCAACCATGCCCACCCACAACACAATCACCACCCTCCCCTCCGGCCCCTCAAACCCTCGCTCCCGCCGCCGCCGCCCCCCCTCTCCAGCCAAACCTCCCCCGAAACCAGAAGACGCACCCATTCCCAGCGTAACACGACACTACCCTATCCCCTCCATCCACCCCGCCATCCACCCCTCCTCATCCCAAACCCCCACGATCGGCACACACACCTCCCCCTTCCCCCCCTCCCTCCCCTCCATGCGCACCGACACCGCTATCGAAACCACGCACTTCAGCCAGGATGAGTTGACGGAAGAGGTTTGGGGCCCGAGAGTCACGCTCGAACCCCTGAAGAAGAAGAAAAATAAAAAGCGCAACTCCAAATCCAAATCTAAGGCAAAGGAAAAGGAGGGAGATATGAAAAGGTATTTGAAAATGTGTCCTACGAATGGGTATCAACCTCGCAAAGGGGAGGGCAAGGGGGAGGGGGGGATGGTGAAGTGTGAGGTTAGCGGGAGCACGGAGTTTGTGACGAGTTATAGGGTGGAGAGGTTGGTGGGTAGGGGGAGGAGGAGGACGTGGGTTACGTGGAGTAGGGTTGTGGTGAGGAGGGAGGAGGGGGGGAGTGAGGAGGAGAGTGGGGAGGAGGGGAGTAGTGAGGATGGGAGTGGTGATGATGAGGAGGGGGGGAGTAGTGAGGAGAGTGAGAAGAGTGAGGAAGAGGAGGAAGAAAAGGGAAAAGGGGCAAAGAAAGGGAAGATGGGGAAGAAGGGAAAGGAGGTAGAGGAGAGTAGTGATGAGGAGTATTTTGATGAGAAGAGATGTGAGTGGCGGCCTAAGGAGGAGCTGAAGATGAAGAAGGGAAAGGATGTGGTTGAGGACGGTAAGAAGAGGGAGAAGAAGTAGAGTGGGTGTCGGGGCTGCGCTGGGTCCTTGTCGGCTTTCGTGGTGAAGTATCGATGTTACCGGCCTAGACGCTACCGCTTGTCCCTCGAAGACCAAGGCGATCGAGTCCGATGAAGACTAGGTCCATAGATTGTTACCATGCCATGGAGTGGAAGCATTCGAACAAAGGATCTAGACTCGAATTTGGTGGTTGATCATCAACATGATCCCTACACTTGTAACGATGATTAAAAAAGCAGGCCCGGGTTCTCAAGAGGCAAGACGTTTCCTCAACCCACACGTAAAAATGATATACTTCGTCAAATAATATTGAAAGTAGTTCGAGTCCAAAATGTCTCTGAATCCCGATGTCGGCCGCATATGCATTGGCGTCGTCTAGCCCTCTTTGCTTCCAAAGTAGATGCCATGGGGAGTTCCGGAACCTCTAGAGGACCAAGACTCACCATTGCAAAGGGCTAAATGTACCCAAGATACAACTCAACGTTGACACCAGCAAGTACCTTAGTATTTGCCAGAAACCCTAGCTCCGGAATGAACCTTCTCTAACCATTTGGTTGGAGACTCTGGTACCTAGCTATATAGGCCTTAATAGTCAAGGCTTAGGTTCCTTTCGATGCCGTGTTGAGTCTTGTGCCACCTGGTTCAAATCCTGAACATAAGGGGGGGGAATATCTAGCAAAAATCTCCTATACCATTCAGCGGACAGAAATCGGCATAGAGATCAGCCAGAATGTCGGGCAGAGGCAAACCCGGAGGTGGCCTTGTCCAAACGTAAGCAGAATAAACCATCGGCTTTCTTCTTGGACTCTTGACCACACAGCGGAATACTTACCTCCCGCAACAGTCACAAACCTTCAAATATCAAAATAACGCTCAACCTCCGTACCACAATCTCCAACCCAACCATATCGCTCCCAGTCCCATCCTCAGAAATTGCAGACTCGACTCCGAGCAAGCTGCACATCCATATCCACGCTTCCATAAAGCGCAGCACCCGACCCAACCTCCCCATCACGCTCTCAACTTGGCGCACGCCACTCGAGCGCCACCTTAACCCCAATGATGATTCTGCTTCTCCTGTCTGGATCAATTCATCCCTCGCTTACTTCCGTAGCACAACCAGCCCCGACAAAGTCGGCGGACCGCCAGAGCTCGGCTATGTTGTCCACCGCCGTGGCGGCTTCGCCCGTAACCTACACGAGGATTGGGAATTCCTCACCATACCTCCCGCCAACAGCGGACGGGAGGTAGTTGTTGAACACTTGCTGCCATTAGAGAAGCTGCGGTTCTGGCATCTCAAGGATGATGGGTATAGGGATGAGGTGAGGCCGCACAAGGGAGAAAAATTTGTGATTGTACCGAGTGAGGGTGCGTTGGGGACCTTGTGGTGGAGATGGGGAGACTTGGACGAGGAGTTGGGAGGGAAGAAGTTTATGAGTGATGAGTGGTATGATGGGGAGAAAGGGGATGAGCAGGAAGAGCTGAAGGGGGTAGAGTGGGTTGAGAGCGAAGGGGAGAACGGTTTTGGACTGACTATGGAGATAGCGAATGAGGCCGAGATTCAATTTGTGTAAAGTGGTGCCCAACTCTCTCTCAGCATGTACCAGCTCGTAAAGGGATCGATAGAAGACGCAACAGTAATCTCATTGGTCGCCTCTGTCTCGTATGGCACAGTGACTATTGCTGGTGGCGCAGGAACTGGAGAATCAAGGCCCGAGGCTGGCCTCGAGCTTATGAAGCCGCACAAAGTAATACAGGCGTAGGCTCACTCTCAGCTTTTCCCAGTAGTGGTCGACTTCCTATTGAATACCCACATGTTGCTAGAGGGTTGGTTTTAGATCCGTGGAGATGCTGAGCAAGCCTCCAATGCCTTGCGCCATGGCTAAGTAGAATACGGAGTATGTAGATTCTCATGCAGCTCTGTAGCTGGCCGTGGTCTTTCAGACGCTTCAGAGCTATTCAGCGATCGAGAACCAATAACGAGTACTACACCGCACATAGCCTACATGTAGCATGAAGGACTTCCGCAGGAGGGCGAATAGGACCGGAAACGGTGATTAGGAAAAAGGGAGCACACGTCGCTTCAATAAATGATCAACTTGAATCTTATCTCCGCGACCGCACGTGACTTGCAATCACACTGGGCCGTCGGGGTAAATGTAGAACACTGTAAGCCTAAGCATTCGGACAATGGCGATAAACTGGCATGGGAAAGGTAGGATGTATATGCCCTTCGTGCCCAATATTTACAGACGAGCTTGCCCCGCAACCTTCAGATCGGAGAAAGAATTACTGAACGCTGTTTCATAAAGCCATCATTATCAACAAAATTTAGCTCTCGAGCACCCTGATCATGGATATGCATCACCCCACATCTCGCCCTCTTCTTCGACCCTATCGGCGATCGTTGCCACCCGCCTACCCTCCTCCTTCTCCTTTCGCTTCCTTTCTTCCCTCGTTACTAGCCGGCTCGGGGTCATCGGCGTAAGAGGTGTGAACGGCATGTAGGGGCTATAAGGTGTCATAGGCACGCTAGTCTTTGGAACCCCGAGATGGCGGTTCTGTGGCTTGCTCTCAAGAACTGTGGCTTTGATCATAGACGGAGGTCGATCGTTGTGCATCCTATTCGAGTTGAGGTTTCGGAATGGTAGCGGAGCGGTATGCATGGATGGTTGGATCATAGGAGCAAGACCACCTCCCGTCTTGATAGCAAGAGGAGCGGGTGTGCGCTTCTGTCGTGTAGGGTCGCGGGACGAAGATTTGGTTTCGTAGCTTTGCTGAGACCCTCGACTGCTTGGCGGGAGGATGGAAGTGCGAGGGAATCCTGTGCGTTTTGGGCTCAGTCTCATAGCACTAAGGCGTTCTTCTTCCCGGTAGGCATCTCGTTGAGGCGGTGTTGGTGGAGGCGGACCTGGGTCGTAATGTCTTGGGCTCAATGGCTCGGATTCGCCATAGGTGCTGCTGTACTCTGGTACTATGCCAGGTGAGCCCATTGGGGGAGAAATCGGAAGGTTTCGAACACCGCGTTTTTTGCTGAAGCTTCCGAGTGATGAACGTGAAGATGCCCGGCTGCTTGTGGTGATTGGAGATGGTCTTGTGTGTTTTCTGGGAGAAGTTGAGATGGATATACCAGGCGACTTAATACCAGGAGAAGGCGGGAAGCTTAGTTGACGAGTGCCTGAGGCAGTCCGGAGGTGCTGGAACTCCGGAGGGCTCTGCTGCTGTGGGATTTTGTTGAGCGTAGTTGATGACTTCTGCTCGTCATGCTCCATGACCGCCGCATACAGTCTTTCCATCTCTTCCTGATTCTTCGCCTTGTCATCCTCGACCACACTCTCATCGAATGTTACGACACTACCTTGCATTGAAGCCTGCTTACTGTGCCCCTTATTGTTCGGAAATGCGTAGCCAAGATCGCTCTTCTGCGGGCTCGGCCACATCTCCCTTGTATCCACGGTACTGCTTGGGCTTCTTCCGTATGGAAGCTTGCTCGCAGGGCTTATAGGTGAAGGGTCGAAGGCGTTTGGGACATTCACTTTTACGGGCTTCATCATCTCCATAGCGAGCGTTCGAGGTGAAGCCTGGGCTCCTCGGCGAAGACGACGACCGACGAGTAGGATTGCTGTGCCGATGCAAATGACGAAGAGTATGTATGATCCAATTATAGCTGCAATCTGCGCCGGAAGATACCGCTTATCTCGGATCGCATTGGCAGAACGTGGAGGCCCGTCGGCTGGAGATGGCGCTGGGGCTTCGTCGATACTGACGTGCCAGATGCTGCTGGGGAATGCGGTCGCTGCAGCTAAGAGTAAAAACCCAAGGAGTTGAGCTGGAAGAAATAGGAACATTGTAGTATTTCAGAGCCGTTGACGCATAGCAATGCTTGATGCTCGGCGAGTTCATGCACGAGTCCTTGAAACAAGAGGGAGGCACAGGAGATAAGGACGGCATGGTGGATGTCTGGCAGCACAGGCGGCTGCTGATATTTAGTTTGGAGGTGCATGCTGTGGAAGAGGTGATGGGGGATGTCGATTGGCTTGAGCGATGTGCTGGTAGCTGCATCTAAGCGCTGGGGACAACCTCAAACAGGGAAGGTGCCTATTTTGAAGTATCTTGGCACAGCGGCATTAGCGCTATGGAACAATTAGCTTGTTCTGCCTCTGCCCGTTATAACCATTTGCGAGTCTGGATTAGCTTACTCTCTCTCACATCACACTGACAGTGTGCCACCGGTGCCTTCATCCTTCGTTCTTCTCTTCGAATCAGAGATCTCCAGGCAAAAGGATAGATCTTGACGGTTCACTCGAGACGGCAACATGTTGTGTCGTGCCAGAAGGTGATCTCTCCCTATTGATCACTAGACTGGGATTACCGATAAGTTGCATCTGGTTGTTGATTATTGCTTCCGTGAGCCTCAGTGCCGTCTCTATGGCTAGAGCTGGTACTCCATGGCCTCTGTGATAGTACACAACCCAATCTTGGATCTGATCTTCCGAAGCTTCTGATGACGGTTTGTCAGCGGTCTAGCACAACCATTAACGGCCAACCTATGATATACCAATAGCTCTCAGCCGATCTTGTTGTGCTTGGAGTTCCGGCTCGTTACCGCGATCATGTCTGTGCAGCCATTTTCTCGCTCTCGCACGAGCGCGTTGGAACAAATCTCTTACATCTGGCATCTACTGTAATAGTCAATCCATGCTGATACATGCTTCAGAACTGGATACTCACATTGCAATATATCACTATAAAAGTCGTTGCTGTTACTAGATTGCGTTCTGAGTTTTGCGGTATTCTCTTTTGACGCGCCTCACAGCACTTTCATAACACGTGCTTAATATTGGGTTTAAGCTCTTCGTGAACTCGTTCTTTCATATCACTTGTAACTATTTACTGATATATTACGTCTCCAGGCCGACCACTGACTCTGTTCGCCAATTCTGGAGTAGCATATCTCGAAGTCTAGGTACTGAATGTGATAGTAAAATAGCTCGACTGCACCCTCGATTGCGCGGTAGTACGTATGCTGCTCCACCCCACCGAAGGGCCGACCATCCCATCTCACATGCTGGCGGTCTCCAGCTACACGCTACAGTCTCTTTTCTATCAATTGGTGGTCGCGAACCTTTCAGTCATGAATATAACGTTCGATTTAATGGTCTCTGAGAAAGTCACTCAGTGCTCGTTGAGGGATGTCAGGGCCCGGTTGCTGATTTGGTGGTTCTGGAGCAATCGCTCAACCCGCTGACGGGAACAGTATCGACTGCATCCTTGATTCTGCAAGCCGCGCAATCCATTGTGCTGAGTGTTCGGTCTGCATCTCTTCAGCGTAGTATAAAGTGGCCAGGGTAAGTCCTGCCATATAATCATGCGGTCGCTGCGCGATCGGGAGTTGATGCGGCCGAAGTGAGCTCGACGAGCCCAGATCTACCGACCAAACCAACGAATAGAGGCAGATAATTCTCTGTCGTCTAGTCCAGTCGCTGCGTCAGCTTGCCATCGATTGTCGAAGAGATCGGAGTTCCTGATGGCCTTTTAAGCCTGCTCTTGGGCTGACCAGATGCCGACCTAGCTGCCTTTTCGACAGGTTTAAAATCTCAAATTGTCGTAGCCGAGATGCGGAGTAAGGTCGAATTCAGATTGATATTCCTGTATAGTACATCGGATAGATGCCAGCAACAAGCGGAACTCTACTTTTCCTATGTTACAAGACCAGCAATGTCCGAGACACCGTGAAGTGAACTTTCGGGGAAGATGTTTCTGAAAACAAGCTATACAAGAGATAACGTACTTGAGAGGTGGTATTAGGGTCAACCCCATCATGCACTCTATAATGATGATCAGTAAATAGAACATCAGCGAGCCCAATAAGTATTACATACTCTGCGATATGCTCATTCCACCCAGACTCAGAGCAAACACTCTCTCACATATCCCACATACTCTCTAGTGTTCCATACAGAAGCAAATTTTGCTGAGGCTTCCCTGATAAACTTTCGGTCGATGATCTAAGCCGGGACTTCTCTCCATGCATAGGTTGAAGGCATGCGCGGTTTTCGAGCTGTGAAAAGACTGTACTTTTGGTGCCATAATGGAGTGCTGCCTGTAGAGATCGTATGGTTGTCAGCGCAGACCGAACACTTATGCTCGCAGCCCCACGACATTGGCGCTGAAACCCTTCCATCCAAGGAGCACCAGAATACTCTCTGCCCCCTCTTCCATTTTCTCGATATTCTCGATGAACGAGATCTTCGACTCATTTCGCAAATTGAAAATGGAAAGCAGCAGTGGATGATCCGGTTTCTCAGCGTTGGTTTCAATGCAATTCACATAGGACGAGTCTACATCAGCGGCGTTGGATTCCACTGCCAGTTCAGCGTCGGTCATGCGACGGTACCACGCGCTCCTGTCGTTGCACAACATCTCATGTACCCCGAGTGCAGCTTTGGAGTGCCGGTGGGGTCGAATACTTGCCATGCTTCGATCAGACCGTACATGGTGAAATTATGTTTCCGGTGACTTGGCGTTTCGAGAAACATTGGAACGTGGTGGGTGGATGCTATGAGGGAAGAACGAGTGAGGTTGCATAGATCAATGGTCCTTCAACAAGCATGAGGGATGTAGAGGAGCTGGCGATTCAATTCGCTTCACAACAAGGGTAAGAGATTGCATAAGACTCGCAATATACGACCGCTTTGGATAGAGACATGATGGAGTAAGATCTGAGCTTGTAGATGTGAAGAAGATATCTATGAACGCGGCCCTCGAGAGGAAAATCATGGACCCAGGAAACATTGATTGAGCTTGCATCCAACTGCAGTGTTTATGGAATGAATACAATCATTAATCGTACCAACCTAACAAGGTTCAGTGCCATACTTCTCGCCAAAAGAGATTGACGGCCTTGCCCTCAGTCCACAGTCAACAGTCAAGATCAAGCCCCCACATAGCCCGTGGTGTGAGAAGATTCTGGTTTGTGGGCGGATAAAGGTATACTCTGTCTGTATATCTCTATCAAATTGGGTGGTAATGGCTACTTGTCTACATTGATCGAAATTTCCGGGCTAGCGATAGCTGATGGCGGGCGGCGACAAGGGACTGCCTTTGCGTTGTGTTTGCTCAGCAGGTGTCTATTTAGATGGCGACGATGGCAATAGCTCTTGCTGCAGAACGAGCACGCTACTCTCCCCTTCGAGGTGGGCGGAGATAGGGCTCTCGATATCTCTGAGGAACAGGCAGGGAGTGAGCGACTCTTCCGATCTTCCCTGGTAATTCTGTCACGACTGTTGCCGAAGACCTTCTCATCGTTTCTCGGCTCTTGACACGTTTGGCCTTCTGTACTTCTCGGCAACAATCCCCTTCGTCTCTATCATATTGTCTATGGGGTATTTGTAGTCGTCTTCTATCTTCTCAGTGAGAGATATTGTGCTTCTCATAATATATAACTAGAATTTCTGATCTCGAAAATGTAGGTATATATAGCTAGGGAATTAACAAAGGAGAAGCGAGCCGCCAGCCAGGGATCCACAATTAGTCAAATTCAACAGGCAGGTAATACCACTTGGAGCGGGTCGAGGCTCCAAACAGCAAATGGCCACAGATCGGCCCACGACCACACCCTGGTGATGCGGAGCTAGGTTGCAGGTAAATCGCCCGCGGCACGCACAGCAGCTGTGCGAGTCAGCGTACACACCTACAATGAAGCGTGGCATCTTCTTGAAGTCCTCCCCAGCTGCCCGGTACAGGCGTTCTTTGATAGGCGGCTGGGGAGGGAGCAGCAAGCTTCGCCGTACAACCGCGAAGCTGTAGCGCCAACAGGGTTGGTAAAGCAGCGGTGCTTCCCAGAGGAGCAGTGGGCTCGACTGGCCCATATATACTCCGTTGACGAAAGGCATCTCGAGACTAGTCGATTCCTTTCTTATTCGCCGCATCGCCCGCGCAAACGTACGGAGAAGGCAGCAATTCGCGTACCGAAAAATGCACCGAGAAAAATTGGCGTATTTAATTTATTTTTGTAAATAAAAATTCCGCAGATGTAATGCAATCATGAGATTGAAGAAGTTGAGACCGGAAGCAAAGCTTGGGATTTTACAAGATGCAACAAGACCATGATGCTGTAGATATCCCACTTGGAGCGGGTCGCGGCTTCATTTGTCCCTGAGGATACTTGTGGTTGTCCGATTGACTGCCATGAGGTGCTGTTCGGCTGTAGCCTACGGTCCGTGGATGAAATCGCGCTGCCCTGTTGTCGAAGCCGTGCGAGAAGCATCCAACATGTCAGATCGGTTCGTATAATCTGTTAGGTTAAATAATATACCATGTTCCTAAGCCAACCGAGATTGGACTTACTGTTCCTCTCGTCGAGATGATGGAGGTACATATCGAATTCTAGAACGATGAGGTCGGCGGTGTCGGTAGTATAAGATGGTATTTCTTGTTATACTACTGTAAGAATTCGTTCTCGTAGTGGTCTGGCAACCCCTTTGAACTGATCAATAGGAAATCGCCGGGAAAAGGTCTGAAATTGTGGATAGCGAAGTCTTCAACGCAAAGGCATAAAACGCCTATTGTATCTTGCGTGGGGCATCGGGCCTTAGTAGGCTGTAGCTTGTCTGCTGTTAATGGCTTGAAATGCTTTGTATAGTCGTTCTTCTTCACAGCTCATCTGAGGTATGCTATGATGATCCATCGGCTCATAGTCCAGGTCTAATCGTGTCAAATTGACCTATTCTAATACACATCAAGAGTCAGGGGATCACATACCTTTCCCAATCCGATATCATCGCACAGGAACCCTCCTCCCGGTTTTCGTTCCGCCTTCAGCATCCAGAATACGCACCACACTTGCCAGTCGTCGGAATTTGTCTTTATTCCCATCAGCTCTATTTTCTGGGGCGCGGTTCCTGGGTCATTGTCGTTTTGACCGTTAGTCCATAGCTGGTGAATTCTTTCGTCCTATACGATCGATTGAAATAGGATCTCCTTGTGGAAGAGGCAGCTCTCTTCCTTCTCATTTTGTGCCTGGACGGGAGAACTGCTGTCTTTGTGGCTCTGGTCTTCTCTTTCCATCTCCGCTACGTCTTTGAACTCGATGTTCGTTGATCTCTGTCATTCGTTGTAGCCTATACTCGAAGTTCATACCCGTTTCTATTTGGTTGCCAGGTAGCGCAGCTCAAAGTAACGTTCATCCTTTGCAATGTCGAGCTTGGGCTTATCTCCAAGAACTTCCTCCAGCCACGTCACTGGCCGTCCTGGGGTTGTACTTCAGTCTGGCGATGCTAGATGATTCTGGAGAAGGTGCTTTTGTGCCTCGAAGCCATGAATATCGTGCTTCGATTGGCGCTGAGCCGTCTCTGCAGGAGAGATAGCTTAGTGGTAGCCATGGTGATTATAAGAGATATAATATTGTTTGATGGGCGTGCCGCTGCGACTACCAAAGCACCCAGCGAGCTCGTCGAAGACAGACGAGGCTGGCTCCGTAGCGCAGGGGCCATCAACACTGCGAGCGCGACGTCTTGAGCGAGAAAGGATCCAACATTCAGCTGGCGATGCTATGATAGTGTCAGTAAACGCGACACTTTGGAGAGCGAGCTCAAGATCTCCAAGCCTTGAAAGAGATTCATGGACTGGTCAAAACGATCTGTCCATCCGCGTTTTTCTTGCACATTCCCTGGTAGGAGTGTATCCACTCGCTTTGATCTTCCGGAGCCACGCTGTATCTGTCTCGATGGGAAGCAGGTAATTTTCACTCGGCGCTGGCGCTGTGATGCGCATTGGCATAAATGACAGAAGAGACAGGTCTCTGGCCATTATGTATGATCCGAGAAAATGTCCGTAATCGGGACTGAGATGCTAGCCTGGCCTAGTGCTGCGACGGCTATATCTAAGGGAGACAGAGGGTGCATAATGTCTTGCCTTATTTGGCACAGCCAGGGTCGACGAGAGTGTGCATCCTGTCGTCGTACTCGAGGTTGTATATCTCACAATACCCGTTGGGTGTCTGTGTATACTGGTCAACAGGCTGTCAGGAAGCTATAGACAGTAAGGAGGTTGATCCTATCGTCAGCTCATCCATGAATAGAGCTCCACATAGGTCTGATAAGGTCTTTAGAAACGTAGGGTTCGATAGGCTAATGAGCTCTTCGCCGTCCAGAATAAGTTGCATACATAAGGTAAGAGTAGTTACGTCGATTATGTGTAGTGCTTCCGCCATTTCTTTTGGACCAAGTTGGATATGCTACCGCAGAGTCCGCACAAACAATGTACGTTTTCGGTTTCGGTAGTTGACTGAATGTTCTAAGATATCGTAGCCTTGGCCACTTCAAATTTCGACATCTTTAGGACAACGATGTGAGAAAGTTTTAAGAGGATGGCAGGCTATGTCCACCGTGGTGGGTTCCTACCTACTGTGTCCGTAACAACCTTCCCCCTCCCGCTATGAGGCTGCTCCGGTTAGTATGATGGAGGATAGAATGCAGTGCACCGCGGTAGCCAGAGTTGGGATCGGAAACTGGCATACCTAGGGATATGATGTGGCTTGCACCGACGTGAAAGAGCAGACAAGCGCAGATAAAAAGATTAGACAATGCATAGGAACACAACAGGGAGAAGGGAGCTCGAGTTCGGCAATAATCCACGCTCGATGTTGGTCTTCCATTTCTCCTGGTCTTTTTTCCCCATCACACGATATCTACGGCTAAAATGTGGTGATCGTCTTCGCTGGTAGTATATAGCCAACGAAGATGAAGTCCACTAGCGATCAGGGCAGAGCGGTCGTTGGAGCCATCATGTGCAAAGATTTTGGCTTTGACCCTGAGGAGAGCGGCGATATGAGGCTCTTTGATTTTGTGGTATGAAGGCATGACCCAGTGAGTAGCGCTTCCTCTGGCCTGTCCGTCCTGAGAAGAGGAGAAAGCACTCACTTCTGATGGGTGCCATTCTGCGAGTGAACTACCGCTGCAATCCCCTCGAACAAATTTTGGAAGGCCGTGTCGTGGCTTGTGATACCGTATATTCGGAGACAGGCTCGAAGAACGATGAAATCATGTATGTAGTATATAATATGTACGCAAGAAAGTTTGAGTACGAGCGTGCAGAAGAGACTCTCGCCTCGCCAAAAGCAACTTGCAAGACCGAGTCACATAGAAATCTGGATGCTGTGGATGATTGATGATCTCGAGCTTTCACTTTCAGATTTATCATTAATTGAACATAAACAATGATTAGCCGAACGTTCTCTAAACCATTCTAAACAGTGTGATGCTTCGCTCGCACATTTCTGCGTGTCTCCCCGAGAAACAATACTCTCTCTGAGTCTCTCCTGTCTCAAGGGCATCGTATCGCTGTGCAGGATGTGTTGGTGATTCGCCTGTACGTCCCGCAGCTCGGACGTGGGAATTTGCTCGGTTGTCTTGGGCCATGGCTTGCTGAAGGGTCTGAACGGCCGGAGTGGGGGGTGGGAATGGTACCCCGACTGGTAATGCTGCAGCGGCAAGGTAGCGTGTATATATACTCTATGGGGCTAACAAAATCAGGTGTGCCGACGACTGAAGGATTCGTGATAATGAGCAGCAGCCCGCTGTTGCCACGGTGTGATCAACGTTGTCTTCATACGAACTTTTAGTACCAATGATTCTCTGAAAGGGTTGGCTCAGCTCAGTGGTGAAAGAGCGGAGAGCGTTAATATCACGGCGGTCAATGCTCTCCAGGGAGGGCGCAATTATTGAAGGGTGTGCAATGGAGTGAGAAAAGGGAAGAGATCGTAAAAGGAGCAGGCGGTGAGGTGGTAAGTAAGGGCAGACCATAACAGCAGCGCGAACATACCGCCCAATTCGCTCGAGAATGCACTCCATCTCGCGATAACGCTTCTCTTGCCTAATGGAGAGCGGCGTCTACAGCAGATTCCAAGTCATCCGCATCCGGGTCAATGATGAAACCTGAGGCAGGCCCGTTGGCTCGTCATTACAAATACTTGCTGAACTTTCAGTAGCTGAGCGCAAAAGCAGGCTCCGCTCTAGATGGACGCTCTGACGCTCCTTGAGGCTCCCAATCTTTTCAATGCGTATTGCCAGATTGGCAAAAGAATTTCGTATTCAAATCTTCTTGTTTACTAGGAATGACAAATGACAGCGGTGCTGAGGCGAGTCCCGTTCTTCAGTTGTGAGCTGGAGATATGTGTTGAGTCAGCTGATTGACATGGCCTGAACCAACAATTAGAGCCCACCACCAAATCCACAATTGAATAGATCATCGCTTGTTCCTTATGCAAGCTTGGTACCATTCAATGGCCATCGGCGGTAGAAATCAGCCAAAACCGCGTTGCCGGTGACGGCGTGAAACCGGCATTACCTTGACCAGGGCACAGGTCGCGATGACGGTTTAATGTTGGCAGCCGGACTGCCAGGTTAAGATTTCCAAACGACACATGGTTGAGTCTTGCTGGTTTTCTGTCCAAAATATCAGTTAATGGGTGTCACAGGTTGGGCAGTGTTGTGAAGTCCGAGAGCGATTGATTTTTGATTGTTCCGGTCATTTGGATTGAAAACCGTTTAAACCGCCACAGGCATGCTGGACATGATGAGATTCACCATGTGGAGACGGAAGCCCACTCTCTTCGTATCGTGTTACTCGCTAGGACCTCAGGATTCTCTGCTTATGCGTCTTGTGACTTATGACGGAAGGTATTCCTTTTCATCTTGTCCGAAGTTGACGCATGCATTTATTAGCTGCAGCATACGCCTGAGGGATCTTAGACTGCTTAAGGACCTTTACTGGGATGATGCCAGATTTAGTGCCGCAAGCTGTCGTCTCGCCGACTTCAAAACTCTCACAAGCTTAAGGTATACGCTCACTTTCGGCAGGAAACGCAGGATCATCCTTCTTGAGGCTGATGCTAAATGTAATAGCCGTCGGAAGCATGACGTAATAAATGCTGCTCATATTCCCATTGTCGCATTTGCTGGTCCTGAAGGTAAGGACGACTGGAGTCCCTGGAAAGTATGTATATAGAATAGAGTATAAGTCCCTTACTGCTCATTTTCGGGCCAGAGCCTTGCTTCTGGCGTTGTATGATGCTTTTTAGCTGTTGACTGTTGCCTTATCGGCCTTCGAGGCAAGACAGAGATCATGTTGACACTCGAGTGAGAGGTGGTCGCTTATCACATAGATGATTCTTGAAGTAGCGCCTGTGATGGTGGGCGGTGGCGTAAGAGCCATCGTTGAGAATCAAAGGTCGGTAGCCATGCTTTCTTCTGATAATGAGCCTGCTTCAATCTGCAAATCAACGGCATTGCTGACAAGGCACCATGAGTCATGATCGCAAAGCGTTGAGGTCACTCTCTAGTTGAACCTACGATACCCATATCTTCACTCTGTAAACATACTAGAAACTACTATTGACGTTGGCTGATATATGCTGGCGCAATTAGTCGAGGGGTTTCCTTATTCTCGAGCTTCGGTCTGCATACGCTATCATCAACCTTCAGGAACTTTGCAGGGACTTGTAGCCTTCAGCTCTTCATTCTCCTTGCGCAGACTGCAATGCTTTTGCAATTCGAGAAGCGAGTTCTTTGTACAGTCCTCTTTTGCCATTGCTTCCTCTTCCTTCGCGGACTTACGTCCTACGATGAGTTCGTTCTCAAAGTCGCTTGTCGGCGACCTTGAGCTTCTCTTCGTGGTATTTCTTCGTTCGAGTCTTCTTCGCTTGTGCAGCCATTACCTTCTGGGCGTAGCCCAGATTGGTCTGTCTCTCATCCCTCACTAGTTATTCATTCAGCTGCAAGACGTTGCCTCTTCGCGCGCAACTCTCACTGCTTGTCCAAAAGTGTGGCGAGAAGCCGATTGGTCTCCTCGAGCAAAGTGATCTTGGCTGCTGCTTGCTTAGCATCCTGTTCGAGTTGTGACACTGTGAATTCCAGAGGGTATATTTCATTTCTTCTTGTCTGCCGAATCGCCAGTCGTTGCTGCAGTGATTGCAGCTGTAATTTTGATACCGAAGGCCTCCTTCCAGCCCGGGAAGATCCAGCACTACGTGCATGTTGGCCACATCGCTTCTCGTTATCACCATTTTGGTTTCGTACACCCTGGTAGCTGCTTAGAGGATATAAGCCAGGGCTTGATTTCATATATATAAGGCAATACAGTGGCTCTTTCTCAGCAGCCCGCTCAATGGGAGTAATCTTTGGCTTTGAAGGATCACTCTCTTTGGTCGAACTTGGACTCGTTCAACTTGAGAAGTAGCTTGATCCTGTATTCTATAGACTCTTGAGCCTATTGTTCATACTTGGGGTCGCGCATAGAGCTATAAGATTCGATCTCGCATGTGCTTGGGGTGGAAAGTTGTAATCCATGGCCCAAAAGAGGTGGAGGAGGAGGAGGAGGAGGAGAGGGAGGTTAATCCTGACGAGGAGGAAAAGGGGGGAAACCTCAGCTTGTAACGAGTATTGACGCCGTTGAGATCTTTGTCTTTCACCGTACTCGACCGCTGCAGGACTACGACTTGATCATCAAATTCCTTGACCACTTTATCTCGATCACAGACTAGATGCTCGTAGACCAGAATGCAGGGATAAAATTGATCGAAGAGATCGAGGACGTAAGCGACCATAGCGGTGATATCGATGAATGTGCCCTAGTATTGAGTGAGATGAGAGTCTAGCTTGTACTGTGGCGCGGTCGGTGCGTGTCATTGTACTGCTACGACCATTTGAAGATCTAGGCAGTTCCGGAGGGGAAATGACACCTATAAAACTGGTTCGCTGCGAACACTTTCATCATCGCCTTATAGCTAAACAGGTGCGATTTTGACCTCCGAGAGACCTATAGGGAATCATAAAACCTTTGGGATAATATAGCGCTTGGCGAAGATGAGGGGGCACCTGTTCCAGCGGTACACAAACTCCGCCGGCGCTAGAGACGGACTCGTCAGTGGACGTTGTAGTGCTGGGCCCGACGACGGTAACACGCCAGACGCCCAAGCGTCGACCCGATCATTCGAGTGGGGTCGGCAGACTTCGACTTGAAAACATATTGTCCAGGACGACCGGATTTTATTGCATCTGAGGCAACAAGGGGGTTCCAGTAGACTTTGGTGAATTTAGATCCCACCTTTGCTGGTACTTGAGCTTCGTCAGTGGTGAACGCAACCTCTGGAAATTGCGCACCGGTTGACGAGGCCATGAATCTGCTTCAGAAGTGACAAAACGAACCTGCCGCAATGATAGAGGAAGTCGGGATACTCCGAAATTTGCGCTCTTCTTTGGGGTTTCTTACGTCTCATACTGGAAGAGAATGTCTGATCGATCTTGGGTAGTGTTGTAATAGAAAATTATATGTAGTATATAGATAAATTGGGACATCGACGCGACACAAGCTTTGACCAGTCCTTAAATCCAATCGTGAGAATGCAAGCGTGAGCCCGCGACTTAGAGTATGGAGCATCGTCTTAGCACGAGAGCCGAGTGCCAGTGAATGAAGAGGCAATGTTCCAACTGGGAGAATATGTCTTATTCGATCCCATCGAGCCTGAAAGACACTCCGATTGTCGATAGCGCCGAAGCTGCCGCACGCAAAGCTTTTGTCTCGTTTCATGTGGCCTCTGGCGGAATCCTCCTGGCTATGTCGGTATTCCATTGCTCGATATGCAGAGACACCACGGTCAATGTGAGCACATTCGATGCTCTCAATGGTCGGGCTGGTCGAGTCTCGTTGTCGTACACGTTACCGAGCGATCCAGCTAAGCTAGTGAAAGATCAAAATCGACAATTCCGGATACTTGAGGATTCGAAACATTCCGAATGCTCATCAAAGGCCTTGCCCAGTCGCAGCTATAGCATCCTCGAAGGACTCTAAGTAGCCTGCTCCGGAGATGGAATCGGCTTGCAGGCCCGCTTTAAATTGCGAGAGCAGAGCGACAAAGTCTTGTGGTGTAATTGATTTCCGTCCGAGTATCATCGCCGTGCTTACTTGATCACCATGGCCCGCTTCCTTGGACTTCAGCGGATACTCATTCTTCACCCAAGTCCTCATCGGCCGAACGGTATCGGATAGAGCCATCATGATATACTTAGAAATAAGGATCTGATGCGGAATTTCGGTTTCTGGGGTTTGAGAGGGCCTCCTCACTTCGATATCAAGATCTGCACAACTCCAGTATGTCGACAGATAGATCGAGAGAAAAGCGGTCACCATTCCGATCCATCGACTCGTCCGATCGATGACAGAAAAGGGCGACACAAGAACACCTCCTCCCAATTATTACCAAACCCAGTCGAGTCCCCAGGATATCTTGGCCCTGCGATACCATCGATTGCTCTTGAAACGCAAAGCCCGAAGCGCAGGGTAAATCGTCGCAATCCGATCGTTGTACAAATCATATGGTTAACAGCCAAATAACCCTTGGTACGCATCAAATCATCCCGGCCAGACTGGTAGCCATGGGCCTGCAAGCGAGCCATATACACGTCAAGGGTACCAATGTTGACGCGGGAACCGGGGATCACGCTGGCCAGCCAGCGAACAATCTGCTCTTGACTCCGATGCCAGAGACCGAGATCATAATCCAACATCCAAAACGCAGATCATTCAGCAATAGCGTAATGGTGTAGATCATGCTTGTGCGAAGTCCACAAAGTAGATCCGTTGGGATCGGTTGCCCTTGGTTTCTGGACCGATCCCCTAACATGGCCGGTAGAGCTGAGACCATCTAAGCACTGTGATCGCATCAATTTCACTTACTCTAGATCCTCAAGATAGCAGTACATACTTTGAGGTTTGGGCAATTCGGAAGTCGTTGCACGACACGAGTGGCACGTTAAGGTCTCTCAGAATTTGCCGTGTAATTGAGCCTTGCATGGCAAAGACCGGGCAAAATAGTTTGATAAGTGAGACACTCTGGTTCTTGAGCATAGTTTTCGCTGTCTTCTGTTTCATGTCCCACAATAAGCGTGCATGCTCTTGTTGCTTCCATTCTAGCGAGTCGGATTTGTCTTTATTGATGACGAAGTAAACGATGGGGGAGGCATAGAACTTCAATTCTGCTTTGTATCGGTCAGATGCCTTCGACCCCTTCAACCTATAGTCAGGAAGCTCTTGGTTCTCTCGCAGGTTCGTAAGAACGATTTCCGGTTCGCCTTTATTACACTGGTATCGTCGCATGTAATACGATCAAGCTAATAAAAGGCCGTATTGGTGCATTGCGATGTTTGAAGAAAAAGCGTAGGTCCATTCGATTCGAAAGTACCATCCAAGCATGCCTCAGGCTTCTATGTCAGCATATTACTTGGCGTGAGCACTGGACAATCTCGAAGTGTGATTTTCTCAAGTTTTGAAGGGTGAAGAATGATGTGATCCGTGAGCGGTGTTGATACGTGATCTCGAGCGAATTCCTCGCTACCTTCAGCCTGATTTTTGACATCCCACCATAAAGCGTGCTTGTACCTGCTTCTTTAGTCCGAACGGGTCAGACCTATCATTGTTGGCGATAAGATCAGCTATGGTCGAGGCCTCAAGCTTCGGTACTCCTTCATGTCGCTTGAATGTATATAGAATATTTGATTTATAGATCCGCATCGTCGCTGTGAGGCAGCGCGTCCCATTCGGTAACGTGGACTTGTGCTAGGTAACACCTCCTTACGTGGCAATGTTCGAAGAGAAATCCGCGATTAGAGTATCAATGTCCGGAGACTTGTCCCAGATGAGCTTGTCCAGTAAGTGATTTTGAGTGAGTCGTCACAACATCTTCAAATGTGCAGAAGGGATGAGCATCCCAGCGCAGCGCATCTGGGTTACCCTTATCGCCAACGCAGCCTCGAAAACGGGTCCTGAGCTTTGACATAGCACTTTGGCCGTGCTCATAGATAGGACACTTGAGCTTTGCTCGTCTCTTTTTCTGGGCAATATTTGCGAAGTATAGGGTTTTGATCTCGCCTGTAGTGATGATACATTCTTCGGTTTCTTGGGGTTCCTTCCCAGCTTTGGCACTTGGCGATCGTCTTGATCAGTCGATCACGGAATGGTCTCTCGGTTTTTGTCTCTCAATCGATTTCAATGACCGAAAAGGCCGCAGACCGTCCCACTGTTCGTTGTAGCTTGTATACGCATCCGTGCTCCGACTCGTTCGAAATGCAAGAGTGGCTCTCGCTATGCGGTGGACCGAGTGATAAATGACAATTGGGGCTTCCCAGGCTCTTATACCATTTCGCGCAAAATCGATAGGAAGGAAGTCTGAGTCTTCCCACTCTACGTACCCCTTTGAGGGTATGGCTGTCTTCCGCATAATCCTATCCAAAGTCTGTTGGGGCAACGGCTCGATCGGCTTAGGCCAGGGGCGACGTCGTTCTACTCCTACGACTCTGATGTGAAAGTCCTCCCCAGTGGTGGTACCTATATTCGGGCCTGTCAGCTCTGTTGTGTACCGAGAATCCATTCTGTACTAACCCCTTGGGCTACTCTCCGTTGGTGGCAGATATATAGTAAGCTGCAAGATATGCATCGTCGCGAATATCAAATTGACAGGCGACAGAGCTGCATAAAAAACGAGACATTGTGAAGATTCGTAGCGGTTTCGATTTGAATCTAGGAAGCTGATCCCGTTCTGCAGGTTGAAAAAAGAGAGCGGGACCGTCGCGCTAAACCAAATTTCCTCTTCAAATGCTCCATGACCTTTAAGGTGTGGGGTGAGGCAGAAGTCTCCGGAGCGCTCACGAAACGACCTCGGTAGACCCAGTCGGATGATGGCTGAGCTAGGCCTGGATACATTCGGTGTTGAACGACGAACATGATCGATGGGTAATCGTTCATTTGGAGTCCATTTTCGACCATGTCTTTCATGAAAGTCTGTGACCTGGATAGAAGCATGGGCTCTATCAATTTCCCGGGAAGAGACCAGCTTGACTGTTGCCCAGCTATATTTGTGGATACCACTCAATTCCCGCCAGAACCCAGCTCCTTCAGTCGTTTTGGTCGTAGAGAGAAACTTCTATTTCCAGTTTCCCTAGAGAGGCGTACACGTCCTAGAAAAGCTTGCAATCATCTTAATCGCGAGCCTGACGACTTGGAACTCTGAATTCCGGTTTCTCATGACCTTCGGCGCTAGATTCAGCATTAGTCTGTCATGGAAGAGTAGGCAAGAGAGTAGCCCGATCTTTGTGAGTACGATGAAGTGGTTCTCAAGGTTCCAGATCGGCCAAGCTACGTTGTGAATTTGTTTGCTGGTAGCTAATATAGCGGGCTCGCATCTGTATACGTGATTTTCTCTTCATTCGGATACTGTCGGACATTCTTCGCGGATAGTAATTCTTTATATATGCTCCGCCTGTCTGTTTCGGGCTCTCACGTTGTGGGAATCTCTTCCGGCTTGCGCTGTTGACTGAGCTGTATGCGTCTCTGCACTCTTATGTGCAGGTCTCGACATGACCCTCGAGCTTGAGCATCAGACCCAGCTCCATGGCTTGGTGGAATTGGACAGACTGAAGACTGATAGTATCGCTCTGAGTCTTGTTCTTCGACCTCGACTCTGGAGAGCTCATGCTCATCCAGAATAACCATTATGTCTCTCCGTGCTGCGGACCATCGCTCCAATGGATCGCCTTCACTGGCGTCGACGAGTATATATATAGCAGATGAGCTGATATCTCCACCTTCACAAGCTCAGTCAGCAAAAAATTATAAGTAAGGAAGGTTTAGAACTTGCCATTTGGATAACCAGGCTTTGACTGCGTACGAGGTTGTATAGTCAATGGGCGTATTCTATGCTGTTCGGTCATGTCTACGTCCGCAAAACATACACCTTGGTCTTCCTCGAGTTCCAGGTTGATGTAGGACGGGAAAAGGGCATTGAACGGGTTGACAATCCAGACAGGTGAATTGAGCTAGGAGCTTCTCCGTGCCTCCCGTTGAGGACGGGAATTTATCGCACATAGATTCGTCTTTGGCGATCCTTGGACGGGAGGAATGATTCCGACAAGAATATATAGAGCAGGACTGTGGGGCACAAAGCCAGAATGTGAGATTTTCCATTGAGGGTGAATTATCGTGTTCAACGCGGTATATCCATCTGCAAGAAATCAAAGCCACATTTCACGCACTGCTCTAGACGCTTCAGCGGCCGGTAGAAGGACATTCAATATTTGTTCAATTCGGACGAGCTGTTTCATCTGCCAATAGTCCCCGAGTGGCGGTATTTTGCAGCTTCTTGTTGCGGCTGATGGCCGGGGCAGCAGCATAACTATTCAAGCACCACGGTTAACCAGTCATTAAAGGGAGTCTGCTGCTGCCACCTAATCTTCTGCAGTTCGGTGGCAAAATGCAGCGGTGCAGAGGACCGAAAGGCGTTCGAACGATGTATTCAGGAGCCTCCTGCCACAACTTTCCAATAGCAGGTTCTCCTTGGATTGTGGAGAAGAGCGAATCATCTTAGCGGCCGGGCAGACTCATCGCGGGGCTCCGCGTTTGCTTTGTTGAGTTCGCTGGTAGGAAGGGACAGGGTGGTTTCTCGGCGTTTCGACGGCGAGGTGCATGGCCTCCTTGTCCTCGTCGAGGGGAGACTGGCACTGGTTGCCGGATTCGAAAAATGGGCCAGGAAGTATGCCGTCGTCATCGCTATTGTCGCTGGGAGATGAGGCTGGAATCACCTTGAAACGTGAATTGACCGAAACGTAGGGGGCAAAGTTGGACCACCACCAGAGTCAGATCTGTGGGGGTAGCCCAACGAGCTTCCTAGTAGATGCAGGCTTGGACCATTTCTTGAGAACTTGTTGAGAAGACTTTGCAGTCGCTTGCCGGAGTTTCTTGATCTATATATCGGGAAATTTCTATATAGAGAGTCATTCAAGGATTAGAAGTATTCAACAAGTATGTAGTATAGAGTACAAGGCTTAATCATGGAAGGATCGTAAGCCGTAGGAGTTTGCGTGAGCTGTACTGCTAGTGTTAATGACTGGTATAGTATAGAAGGTGGAGCTTGTACAAGTGCGAAGAAAATCTCAAACAGGGTGTGACCAGAGAGTCCTTGAGTAGCTGGCTTCGATGACGAAAATTGGTGAATTGTTGAGTGTACTGATAAGGGCTTCAGTATTCAATATCCAGTCATCATAAGTGATTCATGCTGCCTTTGATCTCACACAGTGAACAACTGAAATTTGAGAGTAATTCTCGCTGCTCCAACTTCTCGATTATGTCGACTTGTTCATGAGCATCTTACTTCTATAAAGAAGGCCAATCTTTCGAGAAATGGCTTAGCCTTGACCAATGTTTAAAATGCACTTAGATAGCCGTGATTGAACGAGAAAAGATCAAGCTGTGGAGTTGGAAGTCCTGCACCAGGACATGCGACCTTCTGGAGCTGACGAGAGATTGGTTCGCAGCCTAGATTTATCTTGCCAGTTAGTCGACAAGCCCATTTGTTCGCCAGATTGGTGTCATGTTCCAGGCTCCAATAATCGCTTTATGATCCATGGCGGGAAGACAATGCAAAGCTTGAGACAGATGAGACAGAGAAGGACAACTTGGTTTCCGGGGATTCATTCTCCATAGTAAAGCCATTTTTACCGCTTTTGTCAACTGAATATAAGGTAAAACTTGCACTGAACGGAAACAGAAGCATTTGCCTCACGAACTTAACGCCTCAATGAAGCAGATTGCAGGCCTTACCACTTGAAAGGCTCTCAGAGACCGGGCTCGACTCGTCGAAGTTCTCTGCAGTGAAACTGTCTCTTTCGAATCCGATACTCCTGGGCCTGGCAATTCTCACTCCGCAAGCTCAATTAACGTTTGGGTTGGCAAGATCCCTTTTCGCAGCTGGTAGGCTCAGCAACAGTTTGCTGTATCACAATAGTGATAAAACGCCGGATCGATGGAGGGAGCCATCATTGAATCTTTGAAACAACCCTGGTCTCGGCTCCATCCCAAGCATTCAGTACCTCCGTAACTACAATGCTCTCCACTTATTATCCGATCGCGCAAGCCGCTCGCACGGGACTTGTACTTGGTATCGCTAGGTGATCGTAACGATTGGTCGATTATGTATAAAACCTGCTGAATACATAAAAGGTCAGCGTGACTGATACACGAGAGATAAAATCCGGGGAATACAGGATGTAATCCAAATTGCATTCGGGGTTTGCTTTCGTGAGGAAGTGCGTTAGATGAGGTTGTAGAGTATGTACTCCTGCGCGTTGTTCTCAGAATTGGTCAAGATCACGTGATTGATCAGTTGTCCTGAGTCAATTCATTGATTACCCCAACACCCGAGTGGTTTCCTATGCTTTAAGGTCATACTTTCTTGAACATGAGCCTTATCTTGGCTCGATTGGTGCTATTGAATAAGATATCGAAGAATTAGGTCGGAAGAGTGTGTGAATTGCAGGATTGTTGCTTCGGACGTGGTCGATGGTAGGTGGATCGATTCGACGCCTTTGGGACAAGGCATTTGAGCCGATTAAGGAGGTAGCCTAGGCACTGAATATTTGATGGACATGATAGCCAAAGAGCCGTTAGCACTCATGGAAATCAGTCCGAGAAATATTCTTGTAGCATCGGAGTAAGCCTAATACATCCTCCACCTCCTACCACATCTGCGCATACTCGAATCAGTACGAGCACATCACCTTTGATGGCTCATGACCAGTCTCCTATCTAGTTGATATGGAAAGCCTCCACCCTAGCACTTGCCTCCTCCTCATCCTCCCCACAATCCACCTCCCTCAATGTCCCTTCGCCGATCTCATATACCACCCCATGCACATCCAGTCCTCGCTCCTTCATAGCCACCACCACCTCCGCATTCCGCTTCACCACCCCAACGCCAGCCCTCACATTCTCCTCGATCATCTTTTTAGCGATATCCGCTTCACTCGCTCCCTCAGCCTTCCACTTCTTCACGTTCCTAGCCCTCAATTCCCTCAATGGACTCAGCCAGGTATCTAGAACACCCAGCCTAGTGTTGCCCAGTGCTGCCGCTACGCCGCCGCACCCCGAATGGCCGCATATGACGACGTGCTGCACCTTGAGGTGCGCAACGGCGTAGGTTATCACGGCCTGCGAGCTGAGGTCCGTAGACTGTAGGATGTTTGCAATGTTCCTATGGACGAAGACGGAGCCCGGTGGGAGGTTCAGAAGAGTGGACTCGGGGACTCGGGAGTCTGAACAACCGAGCCAGAGGATCGAAGGGGATTGGCCCTTAGAGAGTTTGGGCAGGAAGTCGGGGTCGTTGGAGTGGGTCTTTTCGGCCCAGGATCTATTGGAAGACAGAGCGTCGTGGAAGGCATCTACGTTGGTCTTTCGTCAGCGAGGCCTGCTATAATGTGTGAAGAAGGCTGAGTGAGGACTTCGTGCTTTAGGTGAAGTAGAAAAGCAATGCGAATCCGAAGAAGAAGCAAGGTTAGGTTTGCTGTAGGGTGATGCTGGATATCTGGCAGTGTAACGAGGATCAGACGGAATGGAGAGGCGTAATTGGCGACGTGTGAAAGGTAGCAAGCGAGAATGGAAATGCATTAGTCGTACTTTTGGTTGACATATTGGCAATTGCAAGCTGAGTCGGCTTTGGGAGAAATCCAGATAAGATTGCTTATCGATAAGACAGAGATAAGATCACCTTTGCTTCTTCTTGCTCTACTTGTTCTTGTCAACTGTGAAAGAAATGTCCTTCGACAGCGCTGTCCACGGGGCTTTATACTCGTTCGTACTTGCGCACACTCGCTGCTCTTTTGCCGCAAAGCCACAGATATTGAAGAGGGGCAGATGCAGCGGCGCTGTGGGGTTTTAAGCGCAAGTCAACGAGAGGCTTGATGCTGCATTCCCCGCAAATCTATCATGTATCATGCAGCCATAGTAATGTTTTTCTGAGATCTGAAGCAGGATGAGGCTTTCCCAGCATCGTGAAGGACGCGCTCAACGTCTGTATGGCCGCCGGGAGCCGGCCGTTGACTTGATGTCGGGTATACCTGCCACTGCAGTCTGTTAACACTGCCTCGGCAAATGCGGGGGATGATATTGCTGTGCGGAAATGCAAGACCACCAGCTTGAGCAGCAACCTGAGGTCAGCGTTGGTGATCTATACGCAAGGTGACTTGAACTGTCGACTACTCTCATAGTTGCACCTGTAGACAGCAGATCCGCGAGAATGACCGTCATGCACATTGTCCTCTTCGAACCCAAACAAGGCGTTGGACAGGATGCCATAAATGATGTACGTCTCCGCGGTCCGCTCGCCCAGTCGCCTATCATTAATGTACATTAGGCCTGCGAAGGAATGAGAGCGCTTCGGACGAAATGCGTCAATCCTAGCACTCAAAAGCCCTACATCAAGAGCTTGACTGGTGGCAAGAACAACAGCATAGAAGCGTTTAAGGTAAGGTATACCCATCATCGAGTTCCCATTCTCTTGATATGCAGCTCCCACATGCGAAACTTTCCTAGGGTATCTCAACGACCGTATCGAAGGCTGACTTCAACAGGCCTCATACACCTATGGCTTCATAGTCGAATTCGAGAACGAGGAGGATCGAAGATTCTATGTGGAGAAGGATCAGGCGCATGCGGATTTTGTCAAGAGTATTGCAGATGTGGCGGGAGGCATAGCGGTGTTCGACTATGAGCCTGGTGTTTTCTAGATATTCCCTGCGCTGGCACTGATGGGTGCTAAGTAGCCCCTGACAGCCCCTGATGCATCAGCCTTCTGTATTCGCTTTCAAGTCCCTCGTGTTGGACGTCCTTATTGAACTAGTGGAATCCTGTGACGGCTTGCCTCTTCTGCTTTGGGGCTCCTGCTGGCCATTCAGCCCCTCAACATCCCCTTAATACTTTGGTTCGAGCGCGCCAAGCGATCGTTGCTCTATGGGATTACCACACTGCCAGCTCATGGGACTGTAGTGGAGGCTGCAGATAACAGTGTCACCAGTTTATAACATTCATTCTCGACGATCTCTGAGCTAGGAACGCCGAATGCAATGCCGCTGACGGATGTCGAATATATTTTGGACTCTGTGCTAAACCATGAATGACTCTCCACAACCACATTGCTCCTCTGAAAGCTTGTCAGCACAAAGCTCAGAAGGATTGGGAAGAGATCTACTTACTGATATTCGGATTCCTAAAGACGAACCGCTGGCTCAACTTGTCCTCCACCCAATCCATCTCACTCCCGATGATGCTGAACAGGGCTTTGCTGTCAATGAGCACCTTCACACCGTCTTGTTCTACCGCTTCATCGAATGTTCCAACCTTATCAACGTATTCAAGGTGGTATGCCAGTCCCGAGCATCCCCTGTTCTTTACCCCCACCCGTATCATCTTCGGCTCAGGCTGAGATAGCAGGTTTCGGAGTTGGACTGTTGCAGTAGGTGTAAGTGTCATTGCAGCTTTCCTGGCTCGTAACTTCGGTCGCTTGGGTTTCGTTGTACTCGGGGGTTCGTTTTGGGTAGTAGTCTCAGCAACAGGCTTCGTCTTCTGAGCTTCCCCTTCCGAGATGCTGACGCTCTGCTTCTCCTCCACTCCAGATGCTGGAGGTGCATTCGGCTCGCCCGTGAGCCGCGGCGGTCTTGTGCCGTTGACTTCTGGCACCGTTCCCGCTATGGAGCTGTCTGGAATCCCGGCATTTCGCGGTGGCGATAGGACAAAGCCAAAGGAGTGAGGGCGGTAGGACGTGGCCGTCTGAAGTTCTCGCTTCGCAGCCTTTCGAAGCCGGCTGTAGGTTGTGAAGGCTCGAGGTAGATGGAAGACAGCCGGAGGGAGGGTGGATGAGGCGAATCTGAAGATATTTTGTGACGAGGTCATAGACAGAGAACAGCGTTGTATGGACATGTTCCGGAGTGTCTGCAAGGAGGGCGTGGAAAGTGAAGAGGTGCCTGTCAGCGCATAGCCTATTTGTAAATCTGGAAAATATATTGGATTTATTATCTGTCAGCCAAAGGGTATCAGTGCTTGATCATCAATATCGGGTCCTCCTTCGGCCCGTCCACCCGGTCGGCCAATCAGGATCATATAAAGACTATCCAACGACGAGGAGCCTCCAACACCTGCATCATGCTCAATATTGTTTGTAAGCGTACAAAAGCTCTCTCAGCTATCCATCATTCTTTGTTGACATTTTCACGGTACAAGACAGGTTTCAGCCTCGGAAGTTTCTGCCTTGCAGATTAGCATCTAGCTGATCGAAGATTTAAGAAGATGACTATGCAGTAATGATCATTCTTGCAGCCACAGGAGATATAAGGATATAATCGGAAGGGCTATAGCTCGGAAGCTACCTTACTGGCCAATGTTGCGATGGCCGCACTACGAGCAAAGGATCCGGTTCGGGAATTCACCTCATGAAGGCCGGCACTTGGCATGCCATACAGTATTAAAACAGCATAGAGAGTCACGTTGACTTACACATCCCCCGAGTACAATGGAGGTCTCGCCACTTACGCTGCAAGCTCGGCCAAGTTCGTTCCAACCGAAGATCGCTCTATTGTATGACGATCTTTTCCATGTATGTCCGCTATGCTCGGTATGAGTTGGCTCGCTGAGAACGCGGTCCAGGAAGAAGGGGTAAATCAGGTCGATTCGGAGGGCTTTTGGCTCGAATTTTTCCTTCTTAATCCAGACAGAGTTAGGCTCCAGCAGCGAATTGATAGCCTGAGGGCAGATGACCTGCTGCATTTTCAGGTAGTCTCTTGGGAACGTCATGTCAAGGGGATTGGAGCTGATCGTCCCGATGCAGCATGAGTCCCAACAGCTATTCATCAGAGCCATACAACATGTCAAGGCGGCCAAATCGCCTTTGGATGAGAATGCCCTTGATGTATGCGAACAACTGTCTTCTTCTTGCGTCTGTATTAGCAACTTACTGTTTCAGACTTTGACAGTCTTCCTAGGTGCTGTATTAGCCAAGAGATTCACCAACCCGAGTGCCGACATCATCACTGTGCTCGCTGGATTGGACGAGGTTGATGCTGTCTTTTTCGACTTTGCCAGTGCTGTTGAAAATACTTTGCGGACCGGACGATCTTGTATGTTCCTATGATGTTGTGATCCACCATATACTAAAATACCTTCGCAGTTGAGATCCGCGAGAAGGCAATCAAGGTTGCGCTGTCCCTCATCTCCGGGGCATGGCAGACGAGCTTGGTCTCTTACTTTACACATAGGGATCTATTCCCAGCGTTGATGAAAGTACGTTCTATGCGTCTCCCTTTCCTACCGTTATCCATGCGAAAGTTTAATGAATGACCGACTTCCATATCCTACTACAGTTGCAAGATACCGAGTAAAGGAGTCATCATGTCTAATTGACATTTGATTGGCCGGTCTCGCTCGAAGGTCAATCCTGACATCTTGTAGCATATCCAAGAAGTGCCAACAAACCCGGCTGTCTTCAAGCCTTTCCTCTTGCTCGGCCTTCTGGCCAATTACAATAAGTTTGAATTTCGTAATCCATATCGACTTCGCCTCGAGGACTTCGTCAACGAGACCGCAATTCAGAGAGTCGCCTATGGTTTTGGGGCCACCTGCTCCCTCTCTCGAGATCGATATGTAGCTGTTCATGAAGATGTCGACGAAAGCTGGAGCCTTGGGACTACGCTCTCATACATCGGTCTCGGGGCTTTAGCTCCAAGTAAGACCACACCACTATCTCTAAATGACAACGTGGCAAAGGGAGCTTTCGCAGATCTGTACGATCCTGAGTCAAATCCTTTTTCTCTATTACAAGCTGACAGCAACCAGACCAGGCCCGGAAGCCTCCATCCTTCTCTCAGCCTACGACTTCGCGACTGCGAACCCCCTCTTCATCAACATCCTCCTCACCCTTCCCCCTTCCTCGAAAGGCCAAGAACCGCCCCTCTCCTCCTTCCTCTCCTACACCTCCTACCTCCTACACCACGCGCACCGCTCCGACCGGTGTACCCTCTACGCCCAACTCTCCCTCACTATCCTCCGCCTCATCCTCGAAGACGCCCCCTCCGCCAAAACCCTCTCCACCTCCCCACCCCTCACCATCCGTCTCTGCCGACAAATCCCCCCCTTCCTCCCTCCCTCACCCAAACCCCGCTCCCCCATCGAAGCAATCCTGGACATCATCACTGAGGCCCTAACCCACAACCTCCGCCTCCGCTTCCCCCTCGCCCTCTACATCTCCACCCTCACCCTCCTCCACCGCACCCTCACCCACCTCATCCGCACCTCCACCCGCCTCCCATACCACTGGCCCCTCCTCTGGCAAACCCTCCTCTCCCTCCTCCGCTTCCTAACAACCTACGCCCCAAACATCCAAGCGCAGAACCCGCCCTCCGCGCTCCACGACCTGCTGCACCCCTTCCTCGCGACACTCGCCCTCGCAGTCAGCGAAGGCTATGTCTTTCTCCCTTCCCCCGAAGCCTACGACGACCTCTCCTACAAGCTCGTCGAAGCAGGGCACGTCCTCAGCAAATTCCAATCCGTCTATCTCCCCTCCTCGTCCACCACAACCAACCCTTTCACCACCACAGCACAAGCCCTAACCACCCTCCTCCACGTCTCCACGCACTACCACACCCTCCTCGAAACAGAAAAGGCGGGCAAGAACCTGAGTCCCAAAGAAGTCAGTAGGGTTATTAGGAAGGGATACGAGACGTTGAGGGTGCCGGAGGAGGGCAAGGAGGGGCTGATGGCTGGGGAGCGGTGGCGGGAGGGGGAGGAGAGGGTATTTTTGAAGCGGGTTGGGAGGGAGGCGGTGGGGGATGGGAGGAGGGTGGTGTTGGGGCGGTGAGGACACGGGAGGAGGGTTGTGCTGGGGCGGTGAGGACACGGGAGGGTTTGATGGGTTGGTTTGGCCTTGAATTCAGGAGTCTGTTTTCTCTTCTATTTTCACCTGCGTTCCCTTATTTATCTGTTGGGGAGGGAGGGTGATCTCTTTTACTGTTAGAGTATTGATTGGTCTTGAACGGTACTACTTTTTGAGGTTGAAGGAATTGGGTTTCATTCTATGAAGTGCTAAGCTGGAGGAGTAAGTTGATTCCAGAAAATGCCACACTGAGTGAAAATTGTTGAGGCTATGCTATGCCGCTTCGCTCCCTGAAGGCCAAGAGCTTGATCGCTGCAGCCACTAGCAGAGCTGCCGCTGTATGCATAGCACAGCTCCATCGCGACCAACGTAATTACTACCGTCCACCATCGAAAACCCACGCTACCGCCCCTCCCCATCCCCCTAAACCTCCCAACAACCACAACTAATCCCCCACCACCCCTCCTTCTCCCCGCCCCCAGCCTCCATCACCACCTCCACTGCTTCACACCTTCCCCTCACCCCTCCCACCCTTCTCCCTACACCCCCCCAAAATCAGCCAAAAAAACCCCCCCAAAAACAAAAAAACAAAACAACAAACCCCCTTCCTCCCACCCTCTCCCACACCCAGACCCCCTTCGCCGTTCTCACTTACTCATTCCCCTTCGCCGCAATCTCCCGCTTATAATCATCCCCCGCCTCCTCATACTCGACCGTGAAGAAGCGGCCCGAGTTCTTGCCCAGCCAGGACGTGATCTTGGCCAGTTCCTCGCGCAGGCGGTTCACGGACTGGGAGTCCATGTTTGTTTGGGCGATGAGCTCGGGGAGGGAGGCTGCGGTGGGGGGGCTGTTAGCTTTGGGGCGAAGGAAGAGGGGGGGTGGAGGGGGAAGGGGGAGAAGAGGAGGGAGGGGGAGGAGAAGAAGAGGAAGGAAAACTACCAAAGAGACGACATAGATGCTCAGGCCCATAGATGTCGCTAGGTTTCTTATCGGCGAACTTCCCCTCGCCGCTCTCCATCTTCTGGCGGACCTGGAACCACTGCTCGCGCTCGAAGCGATACAGCAGGATGCGCCCGAGCGTCTGGTCGAAATACTCGCGCAGGCCGGCGATGACTTCTTCGAGGAGATCGTGCTCCACGGAGCCGGGGCGGCGGCGCAGTTTCTCTTCCTCGAGGTAGGCGGTCAGGATCTCGTTGACGGGGTGCGGGTGCGGGAGGGGCACGAGGGAGAGGTTCTTGGTGACGTATTCCCAGTCGTCGACGAGCAGGGCTTTGATGTGGTCGGGGATGGGGAGGCGGACGGCGGGGCGGGAGTGGAATGCTTCTTCCTGTGAGAGAGGGGGGTTTAGCTTGCCATACTTGAGTTCGGAATCTCCGTGGTAGCCTGCGGGGATGTCCGATGGGCCAGGGGATGCGGCTTTGCGTGCTCGGGGCTTTCGAGCTGCCTGAGCTGTAGGCTTTGGGGGCTTCTTTTCGGCCTTCGCTGCTGGCTCTGATGGACCGGGTGATGCGTCTTTGCGTTCTTCGGACTTGGTGGCTGCCTGCCTGTTAGGCTTTGCCTCCTGGACTTCTTTGGGCTCTGAGATAGAAGCGGGCACGGTTGTGCGTTCGTCAGGTCTCGTGGCTGCCTCCGTCTTGGCTTTTGCAGGTTTCTTCTTTGTAGGCTGTCGCTTTCTCTGGGCCTTCGGTGGGGCTTTGTTGGTGGGCTTGCAGGCCTTCTTTGGTGCTTTGACGGTTTGACTTGCAGCAGCTTTAGCAGTTGGCTTACGAGATCTGCCAGACTTGGTCTTAAGCTCCAATGACGAATTGGGCTTACGTTCTTCGTCGTCCTTAGTTGCTGGTTCACTAGGCGGAGTTGTTTCTTTGGCGGGCTTCTCATTGTCGATCTCCTCGCCAACGAGCGTACTGACAGAAGATAGACCGGATTCCGACTCATCCCCAGCGCCGTCCAGGCTAAGGGGAAACGAGTGAAAGTTTTGAACCAAAATAGAGGTCTTGCGGCGTTTGGCGGAGACGAACTCCCTATCGTAATATCCAGAAGTGTATCCAGAGTCGTAATCCGATCCAGCGGATGTATCCAAAATGAAAAAATCGTCCAAAAGAACCTGGAAACCAACCTTCTCCAAATCCATATCACGCCCACGCTTGGTGCCCCGCCCCGTGACCGGCACAGAGGAGTGTCGCTCTTCACTCCCACGGATCGAACTGAAGTCGGAACCGGCGGTCTTCTTCCTAGAGGCTGATTTGGGCGCAGCACGAGTCTTATCCATTTCGCGCTTCAAATCTTGCTTCAATGAATAGGCAAGCTCTTTGTTTTCCTCGGAGAATTTGCGAAGGCGGTCTTGAGGGACCCAGTCGTCCCATCTGTAAGGCGAGAAGGATTAGTAGAGCGTACATATGCACAGCCAAAAAATGGTGGGGCCAGAAGAAACGCAGAAAAAATCATCGAAGATTTGCGAGGTGTGATGTATGAGATGCCCGCAGAGGAAATTTCGCAAACGGAAAGAGGGCTCGCAAGAATCACCACTGTGATGTCGTGCTAAGTTGGCAATCTCAGAGCACAGAGATACGAAATGAGTGTATGAGAATCACTTACGTATTCTTCCATCCTTTGTAGTGCACGCGGTAGAGGATCGGAGACTTCTTGTCATTCGGCTCGCTGTACTTGTGCTCAAGGACCTTAGCCTCGTAGAGAAGCTCATGATGGAAGCAAAGAGCACGCTCGTCCTTGGCATAAGCTGGAAGATTTGCAGGAGCCATGTCGGATAATTTGAGTGGTGGGTTTTGAGAGTTGCTGGGAATTGGTAGATGTGGTTGGTCGGAGATGCAGAGATTGCTGCCGGAGCAATATGAGCAGGGAAAGGAAGCGTGAAGTGAAGAGCAATGCTGAGTGTTGCGTAACGTTGGTCACCGTCAAGTCAAAGGTGATTCGAGATAGAAGACGTTGCTTGCGGATGCTGTGTAGTGTGCAGATCGATGTTGACGGTGGGTGAGGATAAAGCAAGGGAAAGGGGAGAAAAGGGAAGAGGAAAATAGCTGAACCAGGATTTCACAAGTGGCTGGCCCAATCTTGATCCTATTGTCAGTGAATCTACGTGTTGACCGAGGAGGCAACAATAGAGAATACTTTATGCTGATTCATTCACATCTCGCGTAGCACGGACTAGCGCGTCTTGGATTCTAATATTGGAATGATAGTCGAGTAGGCATCCATCTTATCAGTCACAGCTTTGTAGGGACTAATATACGAGGCTATTTGATGGGCTAAGCTCTATAATAACAAGCCCGGCAGACTTCCAACACTGTCTTATGTTCTGTCCAGGCCCAGGAGCATTATTGCAGCACACCAGCGTTGCCAAGGCAGAGGCAGCGGTAACGCAGTCAATGAACATTAGATACAGAGCAGATGCCAGACATAGGCACAGGTAGACGCATCATCAGAATCTCGGACGCCTTTCATCAACAAACAGCCTGCGGTCCTGCTTGTCGACCTTCCGTTATCCCCGTCCGTTCCTCTCGCCATTACCTTACGGGAGGCCATGTAGAGGTTTAGACGTCAGGTCTGTTCAGCTCGTAGTACATGAAGTCACTGATAATGAAATCCAGCATCATCGATCGCTCCTCTCGGGTCATCTCTTGAAACCGTCGACGCCACACGCACCACTGTCGTCCATGGTCCAATTTTCCTATGATATCAAGAGCAAGCTGGCAAGCAACATCTGGATTGCCAAGGAGGAGATCCAAAGACTGCTCTATAAGCTCCTTTAGACCTGTAACGTCCGCTGGCGCTTGTTGATCGGTTTGCATGGCTGTATCAGTCGTGCTCTGCACTTTCTCTGCAGGTTCAGTGGATTTCGGATTCATTGCTGGAGGCGCTATGGACTTGTGTAGCGACGCTGAGTAGCTTTTCATATCGTTCTGAGAAGGAGCTGGGAGTGCGACATTTTTCTTTCGCTGTCGTTTTTGTACTGGGCCTGGACGGCGTGGAGGGTTTGAAGGAGATGGGCTCTGATACGGTTCTGGGCTCTGCTGGCGTTTGATCATTGGCTGCACCGATCGTACCCTTTGCAGTGAACAGGTCTTCGTCATGTTCACCTGATGTATTGTTGTTTGTTGGATAGTCCGTGTGATCCAAAGATGCACTGTCAGCCTCGTGCTGGTAGCTGTGCTGGCATATACATCTGTAGTTCAAGCGCTATTGGTAAGCTCGCTTTAGCTTATGTTGCTGATGTTCGACGGACTCACTGCACGTTCTTCCAAAAGAATGTGTAACTGAACGATAGTTGCGAAATCTGTCTTACGAGACCTGTCAAGAACGAGAACTTAAGCCTTTGATACTCTCTGTGCCGAGATTCTTGCTGAAGGGCGCAGAATGTCGTTGTCACTGCGACTCGGGCAGTCGCGAGGCTACTGTGAAGAACTCGGAAGGAGCTTCGAGTGTTACCCGGAGTCCCAACTTGTTCTGATTCGGATGCTTAAGGTATCTGAAAAGTCTTGGACCTTTGAAATAACGACTTGGTTTTAGGCAGGACTCTCATTATTCCAATGTCGAGCAAATAAGGCACAGAAAATGACAATGCGCTTCTTCCCTTATAAGCCTTCGCTGAGCGTTCAGTCCAACGGCTTCGGTTACTTTGTGCTTCAGTATGTGCCTTATTCGAGGTACGTGAGAGACTTGAAAAAGACTACGCGGATCTCCTTGATCATGCATTTGGAACGACGCTTGGGTCACGTCCATTTGTGCGCCAGTCGATGGTTGAAAGTACGGTCCCTGAATACAATATCGAAGGCTGTTACCATTCTTCTCTATCGACGTTATTAACATGAATTCGGCGCGTCAAATCACGAGCAGCGGTGAGCATCTTCATCCCATGACGAATGTTGCTCTTCTTTAAGGCAATACAGCACTGGCGGCTTCGAGGTACTCTTCGTTGACCACCACTTTGTCTACGACTTCTTTCTTGGCTCCCATCTGGCAGATGCAGACCTTCTCGATATGGATATCTTTGGCCCATTCATAGGCTCCAAATTCTTCAAGTAGAGCAGTAGCATCAAACTTGCCGACACCATGATTGCTCTTGCCGTGACCAGAATCCTTTGGTCGGTTTCTACTGCCTTTAGCATACAAGGTGTTCACGATGGTAGCATGTAGCAGTAGAGGACGCTTGTCTGGCACTAGGAAGCCCCTGGAAGTGAATTGATTGCAAAGAGCCTCACAAAATCCTCGTAGCCGGAACGTAGGGTCTCCTGGCGAGGTGTACAGGATCGAGGTTTTCACTGGGTTGTGCATGCTTTGGAGGCCTGTCAAACTGACCATCAGTGGCTCTACCAGCGCATCGGGCCCGGCGACTTGGGTGATAGTACCGGATCTGGTTGATCCATTCCTTGTTTGCAGTAACGAAGTCATCGATGGAGCAGCTTGATCAATGGGAAGTCTTTCGCCTTCCAAGGTCGGCAACACGTTTTGCGTTGCAGCTGCTTCAAGCAACTGGACCATATCAAGAGACCCCAAGAATGCTGAAGCGGCTCTTACCTGTTCCTCCGTCGGTAGGCTCATAACCCCGAGCGTCAGGTGGATAGTCCCCACCGGTCGTATTGCCTTCGCAGGAAGATCATGTTTATTCGCTACTGTTGTAACGAAATGCTGGAAAGAGGCCTGCAGCTGCGGGTTTGAATGCTTATTGACGAGCGGTAGACAGAGAAAATGTGTAAATTGCTTTCCGGGCATCTTATTCGTACCCTATAGCCGGATGGTGGCGTGGCGCACGCGATAGTTTCGACTAGCGATTCAGGAGAGGAGGTACTTGTACTTTTATCGAGAAAGAGGCGTGACTGTACTCCGTACTCCTTGGCTAGCAAGAAACGGGCAGAAACGCGAAGGACAGTAACTGCACGTATAGTAGCGAAGTGAATGAGGACAGGATAATCGTGTCGCTGCACATCGAATGTGATGAACTATGTGTTTGGCTACCGCTATTCCTCCCTGCGCGGAGATCAGTCCAAGAACTTAATGTTGAAATATCAAAATCGGCTTTGACGTTGTGGAAATTCGATCTGAAAGAGGGATGGCGCCAAGCCCGCATAACCGGAAACGAGCAGGGGTTCCTTGACGTCAAAAGGGAAGGCATTGAAAAGAACGTAGCACAAGATGCAGGTTGTATGCAGTATGCCGATCTGATGGACTAAACATAGTACAACTCAACGTTGGTGGATTCATGATCACGGTAACACACTACGATAGATAGGTGGAGGTGCTTGATCGAACGTCATTCTGTGGCTTTAACAGCTGAAGTACACAAACAATTTAGCCAGTCCCCTCTCCGCCGCCGATTTCCTCATGCTTTGTAAAAACAGTAGCCTGCACTGTCTAGCTGGGATCATGATAGAAACGCTTCAGCGCCTTCTCAGCCTCTTGGTACTCCACCTTGACGACCTTCAGTATCGTCTCGATGCGGCTGAGGCACTCCTCTTTTGATAAATTGGAGGGATTGCCGGCCTCGTCTTTACGAGCGCCATAGTGCTGGACCTTTTCGCAGGAGTCTTTAATCTTGGTGAGCCCCAAGGTTGCCGAGGAGCCTTTGAGGAAATGGCCATCGGCGCTGAGTTCCTTCAGGTCCCCGTTCTTCCTGTACAAGGAGTTAGCGTCAGAACGTTGGATCTGAGGAATACTTGGTAAATGAAAGAGACCACAGCAACGTGGGGATAACACAATGAACCAATGCATCACTATAAGAGAAGCCAGCCCGAGTAGGAAACTTACAAGCTTGCGTCCATCTTTTTGAAGGTTTGCTCCGCCTGCTCAAAAAAGCCGTAGACGATGCTCTTAGAGAAGTCGCGTTCCTCCTCATCATCGTCCATTTCAAGGATTTGTTCGAAAGTAGCTGTATCAATCATGTCTCCGAGGTCTGAAATGCCAGCTGAACCATTCTCGGACTAATCCGTCAGCCGCTGGTCAGCCCTCCTGCATGCATGCATATGCACGATGAGTAATTTTCTGGAGCGATGCAGTGGACATACATGATCCTCCCCTACCTCAGATCGGCCCGCCATGTTGTTATTCTTTGTTGTGTTTCCTGCGCAGACTGTAGAGTAATATTATGTTGCGTGCTGATGTCGTGTTATTTGGAAGTATGCCGTAGGGTGAGCGTTGTCACTTCAGGCGCGAGATTCAGGCGCGGTCTGCACTGATCCCTTCTAGCGTTCGCTATTGCTGAACGTGATCTTGTAAATGGGACGTATTCGCAATGCCTAAGTGGGGTGCGCATTTGCTTAGTTTAAGTGATTTATCAGGGCACACGAGCACTTCTACGTCAGGTATCAGTACTGGACGCCTGCCTGAAGGGACGAGGGACACTGAAAACTTACCGAACTAGAAGAGCACCAGCAATGCCTCCCTGAGGTTATCCAGAAATGCCAGAGGTGCTTTGAGGGTGCGGAATAGAGTGCAGTGTCAAGGATAAAGGAAAGGATGGAATATGGATAGTGTTAGCGGGGATCAAGGGCAGATATAAAAGCGCCCCGGGATTAAGCGAAGCTGACAGCAAACGAGAGAGCTCTTGGGGATCGATGGAGGTTTGGAGGCTGAGAGAATTATATTGTCGAAGCTGGAGCATTTGTTCTTCGTCACGCATGCGGCATAGCCTGTTCAGGATCCGCTTCCCGCGAAGACAGCCGCCAAGATGGCATCGTGTTCTGTCCCATCTCGTGGGGAAAGTGGAACAAACAACACGCTAGCAAAGCACACGCAGAAGGTCCAATTGATAGAGGGGAATGAGATCATAGGCTCGGCAACGGGAGGGTTCGCATCACGTTTATTTTAGGGAGGTCAGCTTCTAATTCCAGCAGCTCTGGGATGACTGGACCGATCATGTTCTACTCCATACAAGGATCACCTCGTCGAAATCAGACCTTCGCAGCGCTCTTCCGCGGCCGTAATATTGGAGCCTCCATATCAAAACCCTATTCAGAAGGATCATCATGGAGTCCGCCCGTTTGAGATTGCCTCTCACAAGAGATGAACGCGAAAGCTCGAGTGCTCTTATCTACCGACTGTCCAGACTCAGGGGTCACACAGAAGAACCTTGACGCTACATGTATTTCTAGCTGGACAAAGGCGTTCGCAGCCGCATTTGATGCCACACGATCTTGTATACTTTTACAATGGGACCAAAAGCGGTAATCGAGCTGACGGGAGACGAGCGTCATCGCTGATGTCATCGTGCATTCGCCTAAAGGCCCGTCCCCCGCCCTCGGTAGCCTAAATTTCATATAGACGCGGTCCAGAACGTCGATATTGAGTTGCCGGGAGACCCTTTGACGATCTCTTGCTCCTTTTGATGCATTATACCGAAAATGGACTAAACGGTTTAGCAGCGCGGAGGATTAACGGAGCGCCATCACACGTGGATGTGCAGTTGGAATGCTGCTGGAGGCTAGAGCATGCCTGCAATGGACCCAAGAATACCTACCGCAGTGCTTCCTATTAGCTAGTCGCAGATGCTGCAAACAGATAGCAGACAATACAGTCAGATAAGGGAACAAAGCGCAGAGCCCAGTCTAGAACACTTCCTGTACGTATCGAGAAATAGTCTAAGTTAATTGTACACGAGAAAAGCAGGGAGTCGAAATACCAAAGGCCTTCTAGAATGAAATGATGTTCGACTGAAACACCGTAGAAGCCAACACCCATGATGCTATGCAGAGGTCAGGGTTATCGGACAAGAGGTCTCGATACGTCGAAGGGAAAAGAAATCATCAGGCTGGGAAATTGTTGTTGGTCGCAACGCTTGAAGCTCGGTTGTGATGCAGTGTACCTGACGTTTGATCATCTCCGAATCAGCCTTCAGACATCGTCCCAGCAAAGCGGAGATGGATTATAGGTAACAGTGTCCGTGTCGATTCTCGCGCAACGCACTCTGAAAATTTATGACTGGGTGATCTTGTGAATGGACTCGGCAAGGCGCTTGACGTTGGCGGAAGTGATGCCGGCAACCGATATCCTGCCGTCCTTGGTCGCGTACACGGAATACTAGAATGTCGGTCAGTGGAATCATCGAATGGATCCTTGGGCTACCAACCTCTTTGGCCAGCTTCTCCATTTGTTGCGGAGTGAGACCAGTGTAGGCGAACATGCCGATCTACAACAGTCAACAAAGTGCGATGACCAATCTTCCGATGTCTTCCGTACCTGAGATGTAATATGACTCCAATCATGCTTGCTACCGAGAGCCTCGAGATTCTCCTTCAGGAGAGCCCGCATTCGGATAATACGTTCCGCCATTTCCTTGACTTCACCGAGCCACTGCTCATTCAGAACAGGGCTATTGAGGATCTCGGAGGCGATTCGGGCACCGTGCACTGGAGGATTGGAATAAAGTGGTCGGACGAGGATTTTGACCTGCGAATCCACGCGTTTCTTCTCCTCTGCTGATTCGCACACGATGGAGAAGGCGCCGACGCGCTCGCCGTAGAGTCCCTGAATATTTCAGTACCATTGCCTCGCGGTGACCGTGAAGCGTTACCATGTTCTTTGCGAAACTTTGCGCCAAGCAGATTTGATGACCCTCCTGCACGAAGTGCCTGACGGCAAATGCGTCTCTTTTGGTATCCCCACTTGCGAAGCCTTGGTATGCCATATCGAAGAACGGATAATGCCTCTTCTCCTTGACTACATCGCTGATCTTCCGCCACTGATCCTCGCTGGGATCAATACCTGTGGGGTTGTGGGCGCAAGCGTGCAATAGCACAATACTTTCTTCGGGCGCGGCTTTCAAGTCTGCCAGCATACCATCAAAGTCCAGGCCAATCGTATCTTTGTTGTAGTATCTGTACTTCTCTACCTCTAAGCCGGAATCCTTGAAGACAGCGTTGTGGTTGGCCCAGCTAGGTGTCGGAATGAAGATCCTCTTGCCGCTGGGGTAGAAACGAGCGAGAAACTCTCCACCGATTCGTAAAGCCCCAGTACCAGATATAGACTGCGTGATGACAAGCCTGTCGTCCTTGATGGCGCTGGAGTCGGATCCGTACGCCAGCATGGCAGCAGCCTTGGTAAAGGACGGTACGCCTGTGATACCGGCATATTCCTTGTCGAGATCCGAGTCAACGATCTTCCGTTCGGCTGCTTTGACGGACGGCAGGACGTAAGGCTTTCCTTTGTCGTCGCCTAGGAGCTTTCTTTAGCTGTATGGACTGGATTGCTCAGGGACATATCACTTACGGTAAGCACCGACGCCGAGGTTGATTTTTTCTGAGAAACTGTCTGCCTTGAAGGCTTCGGTTATGCCTGTACTGACAAATCAGCATTCTATATACTGTGGTCTTGAAATGCTGCCCAAATCACCAAGAATCGCCTTGAATTCACCATCAGCATCAGCCTCGGACCTCGTTGTGCGATTCATGACTTACATCCTGTTCTTGTATTAGCTTGAACTCAATTGAAGGGGTTCATATTTGGAGTTCGGGGAAGCAGAGGCACACTGGAGGTCCTTGTGGCAAGCTTGCCCAGGTCGAAGCTGGCCTTGTAGCTACGATTCGGGATGACAGACGGCCAGAGACAGCCTGCCGTGAGGCCGAACGCAGGGTCGAGATCATTCTCGTTTATTAGTGGGACGGAGGCAAGGGATCGTTATCAATAATAATGAGTAGCTATCATCATGAAGCTCGACTCGACTCGTGTCCCTGAAGCTCGCAACAATTTACAGTTCCTAGCGCGTCTTGGCGTGATTTTGGCGTGAACCCCTGCTGCGCTTTCCGATACATACACTATTGAAGGTACCTTATTCGCAGTCAGGTTCGACTCCAGACACCACATCCCCGAAGCCCCACGCTTCGAGCAATGAATGCTAAAATGCAGATGGTTCAGAAATGAGAAGGTCCCGCGCTTACCAAGACAGACGCTCTAGCAGATTCAGAACCTGACCGCAAACGTCCGAATCTAGTCTCGCTTTGGTGGTCTACAAATAGCTAAGGGCCTCTGGCCTTGAAACGATTGCTCCGTTGACATGCACTTCGCTCTTCCGCCTCGAAAAACATCACACCCACCTCCATATGCGCTGGCCTCACGATCTAGCTCTATCCGACGCAAACAGCTTCAATTTGGCGCCGTCATCGCTTGCTCTGCGTTGTTTCTTGTCTATCTCGTCTCGAGACTTGTTTTCCCCTCACCTGGAGCTCCGGCTGGAACGCCAAAAGTCGTTATTGTCACAGTGCTTGACCGTGATGGCATGAGCAAAGAGTATATCAGGAAGATCGAGGAGAACAGGAAAGACTACGCAGCCAGACATGGTACGTGGGAGAGGACGTCAAGGCTCGAACAGACAAATAACCATGACGACAGGCTATGATACCTTCTTTCCCGCTCACACAGACTATGATGTTGGAAACTCTCCAAAAAGCTGGGCGCTCGTCCCAGCCCTTCGTCATGCGATGACCAAATACCCTTTGACCACCTACTTCCTCGTCATCTCCCCACACGCCGTCATAATGAACCCATCTCTTTCCCTCGAATCACACGTACTAGAGAAGAGCCGGCTGGAATCGTTGATGCTGAAGGACAAGCCTGTGGTACCACCAGACAGTGTTATCAAGACGTTCTCCCATTTGAAGGGTGATAAGATAGATCTGGTGCTCACTCAAGACGGTGAAGGGCTCTGTCAGGGAAGCTTCATAATTCGCCATGGGGACTGGGCGAGGTTCTTCCTTGACACATGGTTTGATCCATTGTACCGAAATTACAATTTCCAGAAAGCAGAGGGACATGCTTTAGTAAGCAGTCGCTGTTCTCATATTTATTTTACTACTCTTCGACTAATTACGAACTCTAGGAACACATTGTGCAGTGGCACCCAACCATTTTGACAAAGCTGGCCTTGATACCACAGAACCTTCTCAATTCATACGGCGTTGATATATCGAGTAGAGGTGGAAAAGAAGTCATGTACAAGGACAACGACTTTTTGGTGCGGTTCCCCAATTGCGAACTCGATTCGAATCGTAATTGCGAGCATGAAATGGAACCATACTATAATCAGTGGCGGACTATGTGGGTGAAGTCATAAGAATTAATTGTTCAATAGATGCATTGCAATATTAATGATACCATGAACAGCAGCAGGACGCTCGATGAAGATTTGTTATAGTTCTAGGTATAATAGTCTGTTGTGGCTGGTGACCTTACTTTACCACAACCAGGTTTTACACGGTCTGATATACGATGTAGACGCCTGCCTCCAATAGCTTTCACCTGTTCTTGAACGAGAACCTAGCAGATGTAACAAACATGTTTCAAAAGACGTGTGTCTGTGTAAGGTATAAGATCTTTAGTTGCATTCCGAGTATTACTGGATATTTTAGCCCCCCAAAAGATACACGCCCGCTGATCAGCCCTCGAAATAAAGTAGGTATGTATGCAGTCATGGTTTTTCGTTCTGAATACCTCATAGGTCAACGACCATCGGTGACGATTTGGAATATGACGCCTCCAGCTACCAGTCCGCCGAGCTCAGCAAAAGCGAGCTCAGGCTTGTAGTACCGGTGTTGATCTGAGATCTGTCGACCAGATGATTGACATCACAGATAATTCCTCAGAGGGGACGAGATGGCTCTATGGTTCGGTCGAGCTATTCAGTGCCTACCGAAAGACACCTCGGAAGGGCAACGGAGCACTGAACACAGATCTGGGTTTGGGAAGGAATAGAAGGCCTTGAGGAAACAATTTCATGTGCGGCTTTGGCGCTAGGTCCACTTTGGGGTTAGCTGCCACGAAACTATCAACCTTGCATGGGCTCGACTTCGCTCTTGTCTATTGCATCTGAGAGCTGATCCCATTCGTACCCTTCACACAGAGAGCAGCATCGATATCTTGTTGCCATCATGGCAAACGCCATATCGATCCAAGAGACCAACAAAGTTCGCGTAGCTCTGGGTCTGCCAGCCCTCCCAGTGCCTGGAGGTGGACCCACCTTCAAGGCTTCCATAGACGAGGCAAGTTCTTCAGAGGAAGACGTTGGTAGTACGCTAGAATCAAGGCAAGCACAAGGGTACGATAATTGGAAAAGGTTACAGGAAGAACAAGATGCTAAAGCGAAGCGAGAAGCGAAGAATGAGGCCATCAAGAAAGCTAGGGACACCGCGCGCAAATACGCAGTACTATCCGGCAAAGGTCTTGGCGAAGTTGACAAGAAGAATGATGTTGACACGAAAACGTGGCTGAAAGGAGCGAAGAAGAGGCAAAAGAAGTTCGAGCAAGAAAAGTTTCGGAGGCTGGAGCAGGAGCTAGCGGAGAGGGAGAACATTCCCGAATACACTGCCGAGGATCTTGCGGGAGTGAAGGTCGGACATGGATTAGCCGATTTCGAGGGCGGCGAGGAGCAGGTTCTGACACTGAAGGACACCACGATCGAGGCAAATGAGGAGGATGGCGATGAGTTGGAGAACCTCGAATTGAGGGAGCGGGAGACGATCAACGAGCGGCTGGAAGTCAAGAAGAAGAAGCCAAATTATGATCCAAACGCGGTTGATGAGGAAGGTGGATCAACGATACTCAAGCACTATGATGAGGCCATTGATGGCAAGAAACGGAAACGATTCACTCTGGACGGGCAAGGAGCTACGGCAGAGGGGCGTGAAGCCATGAAGCAAACCATTGGTCAGAGACTAAAAGCACAGCCCATCAGCCTAGACATCGTCAAAGATGACATCCCCATCTCGGATTATAATGCCGCTGCAGAAGCCAAGATACGGAAACCGAGGAAAAAGAAAGCGAAGACGACAAGGCAAAGGGCAGCCGACGAAGACGACCTTTTCCCCATTGAACTGGCTACCAGCGCCCAACAAGATGATGACTCCATGGACGTTGACGGCACACCCGATACCTCTAATGGCACTGCACTCAAACCTAAACTAGAGACCTCTTCTTTCGTCGATGACGATGATCTGCAAGCTGCTTTGGCGAACCAGAGGCGAGCTGCATTGAAGAAGCGAAAGCTGACAAAACCCGAGGACATCGCTCGACAATTTCGAGAAGAGGCGTCGGCTACCCCCGGTGGCAATGGAGAAGATGACGAACAAGGCGAAGAAGGCGGCCTTGTGATTGACGAGACGTCAGAATTCGTCGCTAACCTACAGCGGGCGCAAGAAGAAGAGAGGAATCGACCAGCGCCTCAGAAGCCCGTTCCAATAAAGGCAGCAGCTCCGGTCAAAGATGAAGACGAGGACGGAGACATCGATATGGGCCGGTCATCCAATGACATACCCGATGATGAGGAATTAGAAGCCCAGACTAAACGGAATGCTTCGGCCCCTGCAACGCCTGGCCTCACTGGCACCGGCTTAGAGGATGAGGCTACACTGGATCAAGGCCTCGGTGCAACACTATCAATGCTGTCTCAGCGGGGCCTCATCAAGAAAGAGAATGAAGGCGACCTCAATGCCATCCACCGCGAACGCCAACGATTCCTCGCCGAAAAGCAGAAGCGCGAAACAGCTGCCGAAGCCAAAGCCCGTGCCCAACGCGAGCGCGACCGTGCGTCCGGTCGTCTAGACCGCATGTCAGCCCGCGAGCGGGAAGAACACGCGCGGTGGGAGAACAAGCAGCGGGATCAGCAAGAATCCAGGCAGATGGCAGAGATCTTCAACCGGGAGTACAAGCCCGATGTGCAGCTCAAGTATGTGGATGACTTTGGGCGGTCGATGAATCAGAAGGAGGCGTTTAAGCATTTGAGCCATCACTTCCATGGCAAGGGTAGTGGGAAGCAGAAGACGGAGAAGCATTTGAAGAAGATTGAGGATGAGAAGAAGAGGGAGGCGCAGAGTGCGTTGGACTCGAGTCAGGCGACGGGTATGAACAATGCTATGGGGGCTACGGCGAAGAAGAACAGACAGGCGGGTGTGCGGCTGGCTTAGGCTTGGGGATGGAGGGAGCGCTCCTTCATTGAGCCTGCGTAGTTCAGAATGAGCATTGACCCTTCGGAATGAGCAGCTGTACTGTTAGCTATATTCTATGCTGCTACCATTCTGATGCCCTCATGTGGACTTTGCAGTCTTAAAGGACACTGATGTCTATAGCCTGTTCAACTTCTTTTTCCGCAACATCTCTAGTGAGAAGTAAAAAGTGAACCACAAAAGCGCATGATACACCGTCCGAATACTCTACATACCGTATACATGCTATCTCCGCCACAACCGTCCCAGCAGACCCTTACTTTCTTCCTTTGGCTTCTCTTGCTCCTCCATAAACCCTGTATCCACATTGTCCCTGCCTCTCTCCGAAACGTCCTCATCATCCGCAGTACCTGCATCCAGAACCTCCCTCGGCCTCTCCCTCACTAAATCGCCCGTCTCCCCATCCCCAACCACTACCCCCGCAGCCTCCTCCCCCTCCTTCTCCGCCCTCTTCTCCTCCTCATCCAACTCCTCATCAAAAGCCTTGACCTCCTCCCCATACTCCTCCTCCCCATACTCCTCCTCCCCATACTCCTCCTCCCCATACTCCTCCTCCCCATACTCCTCCTCCCCATACTCCTCCTCCCCCACCACACCCCCCTCCCTCCCCTGATAAAAGATCCCCTCCTCCGGCAACCCCAACCTCCTCCTCTCA
>JAABUO010000507.1_pt1 | contig 74169 bp, 68 predicted proteins | sample 5559291 | NCBI WGS metagenome assembly JAABUO01 (sample SAMN10711878, study PRJNA513372) | rock metagenome | isolation source: Antarctica rocks | place: Antarctica: Victoria Land, Finger Mt sud
GCGCAAACCATAAACGAGCTCGAGCAAAGATGTGAACAGCTTAGCAATACTCTGAAAAATCTTGAAAATGAAATCAGGAAAGGTAATAATCTGCTCAATGATAAACAACAAACTCTGCGAAAAGCGGAAGAGCGCTGTGAGGGTCTAGAAGCGGAATTAAAGCGAAACGCTGTTTCAAAGGAAGAAATAGTAGATGTGTCAACTTTAAAGCGAGAGCTATCGGTCAAAGTCTCTGACAAGAAAAATCTAGAACATCAACTTCAAAAAGTTAACGCAGCTTTAAAAAAGTATGAGGATAATAGCCAGTCATTGGAGGTTGTAAAAGAGAGCAAAAGAAATCTAGAAAAACGTCTTGAGCTTATGGATGATATGAGGCGTCAACTTGGCGAGACAGAGTCTCAACTTTTATTTTTAAAACAAGAAAAGGCCAGTTGGACCTCATTCTTTACCCAGGATGAATTGAAGGAATTCTCCACACCGTCTGCCATCGCAGCAGCATTATCACAACAACGAAGTGAGAACGCTTTATTGATGGAACGATTGGAAAACACGAATGCACGTGATACAACCAGAGAAGACGAGTTATTACAACACAAAAAGCAAGAGCAGGAACTACAAACCCAAGTAGAGCAAAGCAGGAAGATCCTTAATAGATGTGAGAAAGCGAGACAGCGGCTGGAGAAACAACGGGACTTGGCTACCAAGGAGACACGACTGTTACGAGATCAGCTGAAGAGCTACGATTCCGAGGAAACTCTCAACATGAACTTTGACGCACAGAAATTAAAACGAATTGAAGAACTAGAAAGCCTCTTAGAACAATATAAGGAGCAGCTCAACGACGCACTAAATAGCGTTAGTCTAGAAGCGAATGCTGCCGTTGCAGGGGTAGAAAAAGGGCAAAAGAGAAAACTTGATGAAGAGGATGAGAAGCGTGTGGGAGAGCTCTCACGACGCAATAGATCTCTTCAAGAAGGTAACCTTGTACTGATGCAGAAGTGGCTAAACATAGAACTTTCCCAAAGTCAGGAGATTGTTGCAAGAAGATCGAAAGAATTGGACGTGTCGCAGGCCAAATGCAAGCAATTGCAGGAAAACTTGTCAAATCGCACACGAATTCTCGAGTTTCGAGATAATCCTGCAAGTCGAGAACAGGTTGTGAAACAAGACACTCTTGACTCTCTACAAAAGGAAGTCGAGATTTTGAGAGCTCAGGTAGAGGGTGGAGTGAAAGGACAGCCACAAATGATCAGCATCGAAACTCTGCACAATATGCGCAAAGAAGCCAGGAAACTGGAACAGGACATCAGTGATAAAGATAAGAGAATGGATCGTTTGAAACAAGTATGGACGTCAAAGTCCTCGGAATTCCGGGAAGCAGTATATGCTATCTTGGGATATCGTCTGGAGTTCCTGGCAGACGGTCGAGTCAAAATCTTGTCGGTATTTGCAGAGTCTGGTGAAAATGCACTTATATTTGATGGAGAAGGCAAGACCATGCAAATGGGCGGAGGATCAGGCGGTCGTTTTGCTAACGAGTTTCGGAATCTCGTTGAGTTTTGGTGCCATGAGCGTAAGGAAGTGCCTTGCTTCCTTGCAGCTCTGACCCTCGAGCTCTTTGAACGCAGTACGCGAGGCGCCGCGTTTTAGATCGGAACTAGTTGAAACCACCAATGTGTGACGGATAATATCGAGGATGTGTCATTTTGCCTCAGCAGCATTCCGCATTTCTCTGTTCCTTTGTATCGATTCTGCAACTTTCGCGAGACGCCACTCACAGTGCTCTGCGTATGGACAAATGCGGCATTTGAAGGCTTCTTTGATACTGACTCCACGCGCTGGTCTTTTGCCAATCCACCTACTGTTAACCTTCGACGTAGCAAAGGACTTACCACTCAAGCATGTCTGTCAAATATACGTCCAAAGCTCTTTGATCAAAGTCAAAGGGTTGGGTGAAGAACACATCGCCTTCTTTTTGGCTGTGATAATTCTCAAGTTAACGCTTATTGGCTCTTAGACCTACCACAGTCAAAGTTTTACAGATGCTTCCATCGAGCTGACGGAGCTGGTTTGCCACATGCTTCCACAGTAATAGAAAATTACTGTTTTCTGAGACTAAATCGTAAAAATGATCGTCAGCCGACTGTAGCCGTTTTATAAACGTGTCTGAGAACGGAGTCTCGAGACCAAAATCGGAAATCTCAGCTAGGCGCGCAATGTCGATCCCATCCTTGACTAGGGATTGCAGTAAAGATCTATATAGCATTAATTGTAGCTTTGACATTTGTTGTTGAGACTCTGACGGGACTGTTCGCCTAACTCTGGACTTCGCATCTATAAGCTTTGTTTGATAGTCGGCGCGATGTTCGATGAAGTCTGTGATCGGCATTTGATTTGAGTGAATTGTTTTACTCGGTTGGACTTGTTCATACCTAAGTTCATCGATCACGCCTCTTACAAGTACGTCGCCAACAAATCCAAAAACTGGCATTTCACGAGTGAGCCCCGTTGCCAGTAACGACTGATATCCCGACAGCATGTTAATTATTTTGAGACCCCAGCGATCTTCTTCTGTAGTCGTCTCAATGAGGATTTCGTCTTGAACCTCTAATTCGAGAGCCTTGTGTATAGTTTGGCCCATCTTCATGGCTGAATCGTTAGCACATATTTCGGCAGGAGACTTACCATTGTTTTGCACTGGACGGGTCTTGGCAAAGAGATATTGATACTCGCACCAGGATGGACTTATAAAATCTGTGACACTCAGGGCGTTCCTTTTTCGAAATCTCGCAAGTGGGGACCTTCCCTCCGCATCTATAATTTGTACTAATTCTGTGCTTTCTTCATCTGGCTAAGATTAGTCACTTCGAAAGAGTCTCGGATGTACCATCTTGTAATCCGTTGGCTGCTGCCGGAGCCTCCTCGGCGATGACATCCAGCGGCATCTCATGAAATGTACCAAGCAGCGAGTCTTCCATTGAAAATTGGCCATTACTACCAATGATGTCAAAGCTGAAGTCTTCAATGTCGAAGTCGCCGTAATCTGATTCGTCGTGAGTATCTTCTTCCGGTTTCATCTGCTTGTGTACATCACAGCAACATACCTCGCGTCGATGCAAAATCGTAATGCACGTGACTCCAAAACATTATTCTGTCTACACCAGTGTACGGGCTTTGGATCTACGACAAGATCTCATTGTACTCGGATAAATTATTGACTACATTTAATATACAGTACTAGTAGACTCAAAGTCTACCACCAGCCAAATTGCTCACAATGCAAAGTAATGGAGGGTCCGTCGACTCGGATATTCTTTGCGGCAACAGTCCGTACAAGGCGCATCATCTCAGAAGGTCCACAAGCAGCAATGCCAATCTCCTCATGAAATGAAGCCTCGCGGACAACCTTAGTAATAAGCTGATCGAAATTTGGCCGGCCGCGTCGAACTGCCCATTCTAAATCGTATTGCAAGACACCACAGCTACTTTCACTTTCGGAGGGTGAATTTATAAATGTCGGGGAGGTCGCAGAGTTCGTGAAGTTTGTGCCAGAGATAGACTCTACGTCGTCTGCTCCGTATGCCTCTAAAATGCCATCGTACATGTCGTGCTCCTCTGTCTCTGCTATGATATCTTTTCCATCTTCTGAAGCATAAAGAATGGCGTCTCCCAATCCGTCAAGCTCATCACTCAGACAGCGCTCACGCTTGACGTCTTCGCGTCGCGAAGTTTGCCCAATTATTGGATCTTGTCTACTAACATGAATATGCAGCCTTACGCGCATACATCTGATCAGTTCGTCGATCTCCTTAGTGAACCAAGTCAAGTGGCGGCGGTCTTTGATAGCCCATATCACATCCATGGACTTGACTGTTCCCTTGTGCAAGATGTTCATCGCATGAGCGAATACGAAAGTTGCCCCCGAACCACCAGCAATTAGAATGACACGATCCATTACGTGAAAGGTAGGACAATGACCATACGGCCCGTCAACCAAGGCCTTGAGGTTGGAGCCTGGCTTTAACAAAGCCCTTTTGTATAAGGCCAGAGTGAAGCCCTCTTGAGCTCGTATAATAAATTCTAAATCACCTTTGGCTGACGAAATTGTGAAAGGGTGAAATTGGAAATGTCGTATAGATGGAATAGATAGAAATGCGTGCGATCCAGGGGCCCAGGTAAAGGGACGTTGAAGCACAACTTTAGTGGCCAATCCAGGTAGAGGGTGTATTGTGGCGTACTCAGAAAAGAAGTTCCTGTTACCTAGTAGAAGTCGGGCAAATCTTAATAATCTATCATACATCCAAAGTGTAGCACAACCAATCATCCAAAGTCGAAGTTGTGTGTTGTGAAAGTAACAAAGGAGAGTTCCCAAGATAAAAAGGAAAATATGTAAGGCGTAGAAATACTCATAAAAACGCTTCCTTATCGGAGCATAGGCTGCTGTGAGTATGATGAGAAGCAATGCAACTAAGCCGAGCCAGCCGAACATTTGCTGCTGAGAACGTAGGTAGTTGAGCTGTTGCGTGAGTGAGAGATGGACACAGTAACAGATCATATGACCGATGCACTGGAGAACAGTCATAAGAGCAGCCAATCGATGTAGCACGTTTAATTGTACGTGACTGTAACCAATCAGAAGAGATAGCGGATTGTTTTTTAACGCGAAGAGCAAGATAAGGCAAAAGTTGTAGGTTGCCATGTAACTAAAGCGTTTTCCCAAGCAAGCCCAGACATTTGAATAATCTGTGTCATAAAAGGTGCAAAATGCGTTCGCTGTAGTAAAAATCGTGCCTAGCATCATATGATTCCGTGAGGTAAAGCCAGGTAATTTTCGCACACCCCAGTGTCTCCATAAACGGAATACAGATGCTAGATGCATCCTCGTTCGAGTGTGAAATCTTCCAGTCACGCACCATAGGAGTATGTGACGTGCTGCAAAGCAGAACGCTACCAACCCAAGAAATACAAGATAGATCCACCATAAATTCCAGCTGCTCAGATTTACTTCCTCATCACTAGTGAACATGGTGTCCAGAGGAAAAATTGCTCCTCCAGCTCAAATAAATGCCATCCCTGCAGCATGATGATAGACTCGTCGATTCATCGCCAACAATGTTCGTTGCTGAAAACGTTTTCCAGAAGGAACGGGGAGCGCCATTGGCGACCTCGGCGGAGCTGACCCGCACCCGAACAAGCTTTGAATCCATTTGCGGCAGCTACATTCTGTTTTCGGGAACATTGTTGCAAGATGTTTCAGCCACGCTAATTCGTCGTCGTCGCATATTGTCGTTCCGCTTCCCCAGGTTTCCCGAAAGAGGCAACCATGTCCAAAGCTACCCTGTTCCTAAGGATTTCGGGTTAAAAGTGAATCGCAAAACGAAATGCGGTATGAGGTATAGATGCCTCCGAGAGCACCAGGCTCACGGCCACCGTCTCCTTTTGTTGCCTACAAAGAAAGGAAAGATCGGGAGAGAGTAAAGGTCCTCGACAAGTATACAATTGTGGGCTTCATCTCTTCAGGGACCTACGGCAGAGTATACAAAGCTGTTTCAAAAGTCGGCAATGAGGGACGCGAATATGCAATTAAGAAGTTTAAACCAGACAAGGAAGGTGAAGTGGTGCATTATACTGGTATCTCACAATCTGCATGTCGAGAAATGGCTTTATGCCGTGAGCTGAACCACGAAAATGTGATTGACCTCGTGGAAGTTATTCTCGAAGACAAGTGTATCTACATGGTCTTTGAGTATGCAGAGCACGACCTTTTGCAGATAATACACCATCATACGCACCCAGCTACCCATCCTATTCCAGAAAGTACTATCAGATCCATTCTTTATCATTTGGTCAAAGGTATCTCATACCTGCACGAAAATTGGGTTTTACACAGGGACCTCAAACCAGCAAACATTATGGTGACCGCATCTGGTGCCGTGAAAATTGGCGATTTGGGACTTGCAAGATTGTTTTGGAAACCACTTATGCCACTGTATTCGGGAGACAAGGTTGTTGTAACCATCTGGTATCGCGCTCCTGAACTTGTCCTTGGCGCTCGACACTATACGCCGGCAATTGATATGTGGGCGGTTGGTTGCATTTTCGCCGAGTTACTCGCATTAAGGCCGATATTCAAAGGCGAGGAAGCAAAGATGGATTCAAAGAAAAACGTCCCCTTCCAGAGGCACCAAATGCAAAAGATTGTTGAGATAATGGGCACACCGACCAGTGAGCTATTCGTAAACCGCGACTAACTCTCCATAGAAGAGGCTTGGCCATCCTTACCGTCACACCCAGAGTACGGTCACTTGAGCACCATTACGCGACATTCAAACAACTTGGAAGCCTGGTATAAATCGGTAGGTGGAACAAGTGTTCAAGGCATGAGTCTGCTGTCTTCACTGCTTGTTTACGACCCTCTTGAACGCCTATCAGCCAAACAAACTCTTCAGCATCCTTTTTTCGCTGATCATGGGACAACGATAAGTAGCAAGTATACTTTTGGAGGCACATCAAGCTAACAATGCAGTGCATTCGATGGCCAGAAGGTAGACTATCCTCGCCGTCGGATATCAGAGGACACAGATATAAAACAGAATGGGAATCAAGCATTTGTCCCGAAAAGAGCCATGGAGGATAGCTTCCAAAACAATAAAGTCAAAAGGGCAAAAAATCAAAATCTGTGAAAGCTTTCCGAATCTTTGTGCAATACCAATGATCAAGTTTTGAAAGTTATAAAACACAACAAGGATTTATGGAAGACTGGACAAAGAATCTTTGTATCAAACCATGGTTATGCCAGCCATATTGTATGATCAAATAACGAGGCTGTCATTTTCTGGGCCATTTCATGAGTCACCACTTTACAGCGAACAAGGTAAAGCTTCACAGTCGCTTCCTCCTGCATGTGTAAATAGGACCTTGTCTATAACAATAAAATGCCATCTCTAACGGTAAGGATCCTTCCCCGCAAAGAATCACGTGAAAATGACCGCAACGCCTGTTTGCGTTAGCTTGCATGATTTAATGGAAGGCTCAGTGAACTTGATGACAATGGAGCGGGCACTTGGTCCTGAATCACTAGGCGTGATACTCGTAAAAGACCTTCCTCCGAATTTTATCACTTTGCGCAAGCGTGTCTTATCATACTCGTCACATCTAGCCAACCTAGATTCGGAAGAGTTGACTAATCTGGAAGTGCCAGAAGCAAACTACCTTGTTGGCTGGTCATGTGGAAAAGAAAAGCTTGGAGATAACGAGACAGTGGACACCTTGAAGGGGTCGTTCTATGCGAACTGCTCCTTTCACGTTGAGGGCTCTTCAGACCGTGCTGAAGGACATGACGACCTACCAGAGTTCACAACCCCAAACATCTGGCCTGTTCGTGGTCTACCTGAGTTTCAAGAAAGCTTTGAAGCATTGGTATATGACTTTTTCAAACAAATTGATTTTTAGTGTAATCTTATGATCAATGTTGCGCAACTAGTGGCACGAGCTTGTGACCAATTTGCAGCACATCACATATCGAACTACGAAAAGGGTTATCTCGAACGCGTCATCAAAACCTCGACGACCACCAAAGCCCGTTTGCTGCATTACTTTCCACCCCCAGCAGCATTTGAAGATAGTAACGAAGATCTAAATGAATGGTGTTCTTTGCACGCGGACACATCTGCTCTGACAGCACTCACGTCAGCGATGTTCGTTGATGAGATTGAAAGTCTTTCGAACAGCCAGACGTCAGGCTGTATCGACCTAAAAGAATTACACCATTCGCCAGACCCTGACGCAGGACTCTATATCTGTGACCGAAAGGGTGATCTAGTCAAAATCTCAATTCCCCGAGATTGCCTGGCATTTCAAACCGGAGAGGCCCTCGAGGTCGTTACTGAGCAAAGACTTAAAGCCGTACCTCATCTGGTCAGAGGTTGTCGAGCTTCAATGGGACCAAACATCGCGAGAAACACCCTTGCGGTGTTTTGCCAACCTTCTCTCGAGGAACCTGTTGGTGATGAGAACTTTGCGACCTTTGCAAAGCGTATCTTGCAGCGCAATCTGCATAAGGATGTTCCCCAACCCGTATCGTAGCGCTTCTAGGAGCGATGATCAGCCCAGGTACACATCCTCAAGAGGGTTTTTGCGCGTACTCCAAAGCTGTCGTGCAGTCCATACGTTCGCATCTCCATGTATCGCTAAGGCTAGACGCTCTAAAGATAAGTTAGACTGGTCAGCAGTGTCTGAATCAATCGAGTCTATTTGCAACGGCTTACTCGTGTCTTGTTTGTGACTGATTTTCGAGTCGTCTTCATTCAGGTTTTCGATCTTCTTTCTCCTCTTTGCGACATGCTTTTCAACTTGTTCTTCGTCGAATGAGAAGACTTTGCCCCGACAATAGGCTCCATAAAGTTTCGAGATTGACATACTTACATTTTGGCTCTTGCTTTCGTCTACGACGCAAGGATAAACGTCGAATGGTCGAAACATCTTAACAAAGCTTTTCAATTCAAAACCAGATGAGTGACGTGAGTAAGGGAAATAAACTTGAGGCAGTAGTACATCTTCGTTGCTAACAGTGCTTGCTTGACTTGGTTCACTTTCGCCAATTACCTGGACTTTTCGAGGATCGACTGCAAAAGCGGCGATTTGTTCCCTTAACTCGTCGAGAACAACTTCACTGCCCAAATTTCTATATTTTTGAAGCAACATTTGTGCTTGCAACTGTAAGTTGTCCGAATTGATATCGATTAGGGGAATATCAGCTGCCAATTATTACAAAGAATGATGATTCTACCTACCATCTTTTGTTGCAATCTCAGCAGTAGTATCCCTTTCTTTCGTGTGGACTGCACCAAGCTCAAGGTCAAATGTAGTATACTCTTCGTTTGTCCCTCCACAATGTGTAGTCATTGACACTGCTGGAACAATGTCGACCACACAAGGAGCATTTCTTCGCGTTTGACAAGGCTGGGAAGTTTCGCAAGAATGAAATCTAACATTCTCATCTTTTGTCAAACAGCCCTCTGAGTATGATGATCGATGAATATTTCTTTTTTTGCCCTTGTGCACTTGATCAAAGCCAGATAGAAAAGGCCCGTGCTCATAAGCATCGGCGATCCTACGCATTTGTGAGTATCTGTACTCATCAACATGTATCTACTGTCAACTCTGAAGAAATGGCCGATACCCTCTCTCCTAGTTCCGAGGCGATTCTGACCCAGACTTCTTCGTAGCCCAATGTCCAACTCCTGAAATGAAAAATGGTATCAGGAGGGTAGTGCGCAATTTGCTTCATCAACATCTGCCTTCCTTCAGCCTTTATAAATTGACTTCTTATACAACCAAACCTTGCTTTGAAAATCACTCGATTGAGGATACGACGTATCAAGATATATCTTGTCTAATGTTTTTTGCCCATTTACGAAAGGCTGTAAGACGGGATGACGTTTCAGTACGTCTAACCACCATTGCTCGGCTCGGATATCGCCCGTATATAAGATAGATTTGCCGTCTCCCTCAATGAGAAACATGACCGCACCAGGACAGTGGTTAGCGTCAATCAAAGTCACACGTATTTTCCGACATAAAGAGAGCTCAATTATCACTGGGGTATTTAAAGGAAGTGCACGCTGAGTCAGAGCAATTTCATGACCTCTTACCAGCACGCTTTGATTTTGCTCCAAATGGGCATACGAGAAGTCATGTTCCTCTGTAATTCCTTGAGCAAAGCAATTACGAGAGAACTTGGATTCCAGACGGGGAAGTAGCTTGGTTAGATACCTCTATATCACAGAGCGTACCCGCTTTGTTACTTCTGAGCAATAAATAAAGTGACCCCGCCCTCTCTTTGATTGGAGTCCATTCAAGTGATCGGAGTGTACATGACTAAGGAATGCAGCTTCAATGACTTTAGATGGCTCATTACAAAAGTAATCGACTTTTGTTTAGTACACCAACGCGACGCGCACGCACTTTGAATGCCGGGAAATTCGGCGACCACACCTTTAAAAGTAGACATTAAGGGTAATTCTTATCTGGTTCATTGTCCAAGTTTTATTTACTACATAGAATCTGATGTCATTCGTACAATTCACCGTAACTTCGTTCCTGGACTTAAGTTGAACCTGGCTGTTGATTATGAGCAATGGCGTAAAACACAGGACTGCACAGTCTTCCTCACTATCGAGAGGTGTCAAAAGGTGTCGGACTGATGTAACAGACACTAAAGTTGATGATGGTCTACTGAAAGATGAAATAGGGACGGATGGTTCAAAGTACTCTTTGTTCAACGCTTCATTTGCAGGGCAATGGCAACATACGATGGAGACATGTGTGACGAAAGTCTGCAGTATAAGGTTTTGTCAGGTTAGACCATTCGATGCTGAGAGGTCGTTCACAAGCGAAGCGACCGGCTTTGTTGTTGACGCCAAGCGTGGCTACATACTTACCAACCGGCATGTTGCGTGCGCAGGGCCGTTCGTTGGGTACGCAGTATTTGACAATCATGAAGAGTGTGATGTGTTTCCAATATATCGAGATCCAGTACACGATTTTGGCATCTTAAAATTTGATCCCACTGCCGTGCAATATATTGATTTGCAAGACGTCGAACTCAGACCTGATCTCGCTGATGTTGGAGTCGAGATAAGGGTCGTTGGCAATGATGCCGGGGAAAAACTTTCCATACTGGCTGGTTTCATCTCACGCCTGGATCGTAATGCGCCACTATACGGAGACCTGACTTATAATGATTTTAACACAAATTATATCCAAGCGGCAGCATCAACTTCTGGTGGATCATCTGGATCGCCGGTTATCAACGTTCACGGACAAGCTGTAGCTTTACAAGCTGGTGGGCATCACGATGCTGCTGTTGACTTTTTCCTCCCTCTTGATAGGCCTCTTCGGGCGTTAAGATGTATTCAAAATAATGAACCTGTCAGCAGAGGAACGATCCAAACCAAGTGGCTTATTAAACCCTTTGACGAGTGTAGAAGACTCGGGCTGGATACCGCTACCGAGGCAATGATGCGAAATAAGTTTCCCAAAGAAACAGGGCTGCTTGTCGTCAACTCTGTATTACGTTCGGGGCCTGCCTACAAAAGCTTGGAAGAAGGAGATGTTTTAATTCGGGTTGATGGTGAATTATTAACCAAATTCATTCGTCTTGACGAGATAATGGATGACCTTGTACGTGGTATGTTGACTTTCGAAATCCAACGTGGAGGGAAAGCGAAGACGTTTCAGCTGATTGTACAAAACTTACATGATATAACACCAGATAGGTACGTTGAGGTTTGTGGTGCCTCATTCCACAATCTGTCTTACCAGCTTGCAATGAATTATGCAATCCCTGTCGAAGGTGTCTATGTTGCCGATTGCTCAGGAAGTTTCTACATTGAAGACAGTTCGTCTGCTGGCTGGCTTGTGGAGAGCATCAACAATAGGAACATTTCAAGCTTAGATGAATTTGTTAACGTCGCCAAATCACTCGAAGACTGTGGAAGAGCAGTGTGTCAATTTCGAAATCTACTTGACCCGCATTCCGTGTCGACAGTAGTAATTCATATTGATCGACACTGGGCCACTAGTTTCCGAGTAGCAATACGAAACGATATCAAAGGGATCTGGGAGTTTTCCGATATGAAAGACACTCCGGTAACTTTCCAACCTAAGCCGCAGAAGGCACAATTTCCTAATATGTCGAAATCTTCGTTTCCAGAAGCATCGAATCTGCTGAAATCATTTGTGAGAGTCGCAGTATATCGGCCAATCAAATTGGACAGCATACCAGGATCCAGAAGAATTGAGTATGGGGTTGTTGTGGATGCGGACAAAGGGATCATTCTGGTGAGCAAATCACTTGTGCCGCACTACCTCGCTGAAATCTCATTAACATTTGCGTCATCAATCGTCGTACCAGGCAAAATCGTTTACGTTCATCCTGTACAAAATGTCGCATTCATATCTTACGACCCTTCACTTGTTTTGGCTCCGGTACAGACCGCCAGGTTAGGCACATCTGAGCTCAGGCAAGGTACTTCTGTCTACTTCATGGGTTTCAATCACAATTTGGAGGCGAACATGTGCCAGACTAGTATTGTCGACAATTTCACCTGCACAATACCTGCATGGCCATCCAGGGCTCGAGATCGAGGCCTTAACTTTGAGGCAGTTACTGTTGAGTCTAGTCTTGCCGAAGATTGCGGTTCTGGGTTACTTGCTGACGAAAATGGTGATATGCAGGCTGTGTGGTTGACATTTCTTGGGGAGCCGAGTGGGCACGAGCCTAGTAAAGATATGACTTACTTTTTGGGACTGCCAAACTGGGAGTGGATTGATGTGTTGGACATGTTGAAGAAGGGAGAAAATCCAAACCTTCGGATGCTCAATGCGGAGTTGTACTCGATTCCGATGTCTCAAGCAAGACTAATGGGAGTCAATGACAGCTGGGTGGAAAAGGTAGAGGCTGTTGAGTGGGATCGACATCAAATGCTGCTTGTCCGTAAAGTATTCGCCGACAGCCCTCCTGGACTCAAAGAAGGCGATATTTTATTATCAGTAAATGGCCGCTTAGTTACCAGAGTCAAAGATCTGCAAGTACAGTATTTCAGCGAATCATTGGAGTTGAGATTAGTTCGAGAATGCAGCGAAATATCTATTAAAATTGACACAATGGACCCCCAAAAGCTACTTACAGATCAGGCTCTGATATGGTGTGGAGCAACACTACAGGCTCCACATTTTGCAGTTCGCCAGCAAATACGAAAGGTCCACTCGGAGGTTTATGTTTCTGCAAGATGGCGTGGCTCACCAGCGGATGCATACGATGTTGGACCCGGAAATTTTATTACTCACGTTAACGGAGCACCGACGAAAAATCTTGCCACCTTCCTCAAGATAACTGGCGCGATTCCCGATAATACCTATCTGCGACTTCGGGTGGTTAACTTTGAAGGCGTGCCAAACGTGTTGTCCTTGAAAAAGAATGAGCATTATTTTCCAACCGTTTTGGTCCAAAAAGACCAAAATTCAAAGCATGGATGGACGGCGACGACTTATATGCATAACGAGACAGCTCCGAGCAGGTTGGACGGCAACTACATCTGTTAGTAGGAAGCAAAACGGGGAAAAGCATTAACGAGGCAATGTACATTTATTAGATACAATTAATGCCGTCTATTGCGTTTTCTTATCGTTTCCTAGCTTGCGTAGCGCCCGATTTCTTATCTTGGCGTGCATATTCAGGTTGATTCCAAGCCCAAAGCCACTCCATTCTGTTATTCCTTTGACAATAATCCACTGCATCAGGGCATGGACCCAATAGGGTGTAACAGTGAAAGACCTATCTCCATAGAGACCCAGGCTGCCAAGTGTCTTCTTAACAAATGTCTTAGCTGAAGGAACGAACAAAGATGGTCGGCGAACCTTAGACATTGCCGACACAACAAGGTACGACAAGATAAACTCGACATCAACACCTGCGGGTTTCATCTCGGCAGCAAGCGATATTGACCAATTTTGAAGAAATGCCTTCGAACCGGAGTATGCAGCCAGGTACGGGGTGGGGAATAGGCCGGCAAAAGAGCCGATGGTAAGAATAAGCCCATTTTGCCTCTTGGCTAGCCTTTTGAGGACAATGGAGGTGACATGCAACGTTGCCATATTGTTGACGGTTACGATGTTGCTGATTTCAGCGAAATCAACCTCAGCAAACGGGACAGGAATCGAATGCGACACTCCAACATTGTTGATTAGGACGGATATGTCTTTGTCCTGTATACTGCTCTCTAGTCGGGCATAGTCATTGTAACCTGCCGTTGCAAAGTCAATAATGCATATGGATGCCTTTCGCTGGAAATCGCTCTGGATCCCCTGCGCGACATCATTGAGTTTCTGCCTATTGCGACCAACAATATGCACATGAAACCCCTTGGCAGCCAGCTGCCTGGCAAATTCTTTGCCTAAACCCTCAGTAGCCCCAGTCACAACAGCCCAACAATCTCCACCTGCGCCGTACTTTTTGAGACTTCTTCCAGGAAGTATCATGTTTCGAATGAGAATGAGAAAAGAGGCAAACCCCCAATAGAAACAAAACAAGCCCACTGCTCCAATTACAGCTACCCCAAAGACAACCCAGGGAGACCTTGTAAGAAACTGAACCAAAGACCTTTGCAGGTCCTGCGCCAACGGATACGACGCCTTGGGCATTGTTTTTGACTGAAAAAATGCGTTAGCTAGAGACCGGAATTGCGCCACTTTGGGCAATGAGCTGTGTTAGTTACTGGAAGTCGGAGTTGAAGGCTGTTATTTGGGCGCTGAAACGAGGTTTTCCAACTGTGGCGCAACACCAAATTTGAATCGGGGTTTTTCTTTCGGGCTATTCTCCGAAGAAGCGGGAAAAATTCTTGAAGCCAGCAATTAAATAGGGCGTTTGACGAGCGGTGGGCTGAATGAGACTGTGGCATTTATGATGGCGACATTTAATTTGGAGACCTGTGCGAGAACTAATGTTTTTCAGCTTCAGCCATATCGCTGTGCACGGGATGACTACACGGAGGGCATTCTGCTAGATGCAAACGAAAATGCCCATGGACCAAGTCTTCCAAAGGAGATCTATCAAACTGAGTATATGAGGCAACTCAACCGCTACCCGGACCCCCACCAATCTGATTTGAAACAATTGCTATGCAATCTACGCAACACCAATTTCGACAGTCCTCTCACCCCTGCCAATCTTTATGTCGGCGTGGGGTCCGATGAGGCAATTGACGCTCTTATTAGATGCTTCTGTAAACCTGGGAAGGAAATGATTCTCACATGCCCTCCTACTTATGGGATGTATAGTGTCGCCGCACAAATCAACGAAGTGACTGTCGTTGCCGTCGACCAATTTGTGGACGAAAATGGAAAATTCAGTTTGCGCACAGACGAAGTGATCGAAAAGCTGGAGCAAGACCCATTGATCAAACTCATTTATTTGTGCTCTCCTGGTAATCCTACTGCTGCTGTACTGGATCAGAAGGCCGTCAAAAAAATACTAGAATGTCGATGGAACGGTATTGTGGTGGTTGACGAAGCGTACATCGATTACTCGTCACCTGGGTCATCGATGGCTCCGATGGTTGTTGACTACCCCAACCTGGTTGTAATGCAGACTCTTTCAAAGGCTTTTGGCATGGCTGGCATCAGGCTTGGTGCTGCGTTTGCTTCTCCACCTGTGGCCCAATTACTCAACAATATCAAGGCACCATACAACATATCCTCACCGACCTCCTTCCTTGCACAGCAGGCACTATCAAAGGGTGGACTGAAAGTAATGCATAGGAATGTCGAAGCAACAATAGAACAAAGGGCCCGACTTGTATCTGAGCTGCCAAAAATAGAGGGCGTGAGTCGGATAATAGGAGGACTTGATGCCAACTTCCTGCTTGTTGAAATCTTAGACAGGCCGGGAGGAGCCCCAAGCAGCGAAGTTGCTCAGCGAGTGTATAAAGAGCTGGCTGAGACTAAAGGCGTTGTGATTAGATATAGAGGGAATGAGAAAGGATGCCGTGGATGCCTACGAATCACTGTCGGGACAGAGGCTGAAATCTCGTACTTGCTGACTCGCTTACAAATTGTGTTGAAAGAGATCTATTCGACCTGATATTAATGCGAACACACTTATAATATCTGTAATCATTCATGCATACCGTCCCGTGGATGATAATTGTATACAGAGGGACAAGGGCATGTTTGTACATAAGATTGACATGATCATTTCACACATCCATCGCTTATGCTCTGTCTATTTTCGTTGTGTTCGGATTTCTCGCAAGTGTTCGTTCATCTGACGTGTCTGACCGGCCACCACCAATTAGGCAATTTTTCGCAACAGGACAAGGATGAGATGAGTATAGAAATAATGCGGTATAAGTATACATGAGAGGGACGGCGATACGCTGTGGCAGGAAACGTATGAACGACTTTGAGAATTGGTCTCGAGAAAAGCTCGTAGAGAGGTTAAAATATCTGGAAGCTCGTCTTGGAGAAAAGGTGGTTGATGGATCACGACTCGAAACCGGACGGCCTTTTGATTTTTCCAAACACACGTTCAAACGCATGGCCTTCAAGTTTGCATATGTCGGTTGGCCTTTCAACGGCCTTGTGCTACAAGAACAGCCGACTCCCATGCCTACAGTTGAATCAAAAATCTTTCAAGCTCTACACACCACTAAACTCATAGAATCGGTGGAAACTTGCAATTTCTCTCGATGTGGAAGGACAGACAAAGGAGTGTCGGCATTTGGACAGGTGATGTCATTTAATGCTCGTTCTGTCCGTGAAGATCAGGAAGCAGTTCCATATCTTCGGCACCTAAATCGTATTCTGCCGCAAGAAATTCGAGTCTTGGCTCAGGCTGAGGTTGATGAGTCTTTCTCGGCAAGGTTCAGCTGCAAACGACGTCACTACAGATACTTTTTCATGCCCCACGGACTAGACATATACCGAATGCAAGAGGCAGCTGCCTACTTTGTTGGCGAGCATGATTTCCGCAACTTTTGCAAGATTGATCCTTCTAAACAAATCAACAACTATCGTCGTGAAATGTACGTGTCACAAATCTTCCACGGAAGTGACGGCTTGTGCTATTTCGATTTGCAAGGAAGTGCGTTCCTTTGGCATCAAGTTCGTTGTATGATGGCGGTTTTGTTTCTAGTTGGACAAGCACATGAAGATCCCTCCACAATCAAAGAAATGCTAAATACAGACTTGTTCTTCTCAAAGCCCATGTATGATATTGCTAGCGAACTGCCACTAGTTCTCTGGGACTGTCAGTATGGCGACGAAGTGAAGTGGGACTACGGTAGTAATGACGAACGACAAATCTTGGTCAAGAGCTTATATGAGTATTGGCATTCTCTAAGAATCAAAGAGAACATGTCGCGTTGTCTACTATCAGACATTGCAGGAGTACGAGAGGACGAAATAAATCATGTGCTTGCACCAAAGGCAGGCTTCGAATCCGTCTCTCGTGTCGTGGATGGGAGTGGCAGATACCGGGCTTTTCGAAAGTATACACCAATGAAAAATAGGAAGCGAATGGAAGATTTTGCCACGCTAAACGAAAGGTGGCGTCAGAAGAGAGAATCAGGGGAGGAAGCAGAATTGATTGAAGACTCTGGATAACTTACAATTTTCCACATAAGAGATATTAACTCGCAGACGTGTAGTGAGAGCTCACCTTTTCATCGCCTCATTGGCCATTCTCCTCACTTTCTTTGCACCTACGGTAATACCAGCTTCATTTTCATCGTACTCGGCGAATCCGAGACCCTTCATGCCCTCATGGGAGAGGATATTTTCCATTCGTGCACCATGATCAGTATGATCTTTCTCTGCTCCATCCTTGATGGTTAACGTGTCGTGAGCAAAGTCTGCAATCGGTTCACATTTTTTGAAACCTTCACGATTTTCAATCATGTTGCGAATATTCTCAACACATAGTGGTGTCACAGCGATGTACACCACTGATGAGTCTTTCCCTTTTGGGCCCGCGTGAATCTTGTCCACCATGTGGACTTGGTCGCAGTGCCAAAAGACAAAGTCGCCTGGGTTAATTGGAGGAATACTGACCATGGTATCTTGCAGGCGTAAGTGTGGATGGTACTTCTCAGTAGGAAAAAATTGCCCGCGACCTGGCTCACAACCTGGAAAAACAGAGCTTTCACCATCAAAATTCTCAATGCCTTGCATGAAGAATGGCCGCAACATGATGTATGCTGTGACTAATTTGATATTCGGCACCAACTGCAAAGTACCTTCTCCAATATTTGTCTGAGAGAGAGCTAGCCATCCTTTCAGAGACCTGAAGACGGATTGAGATCGAGACTTTTTGAAGAGATCCAATTTCGCGTTAAGTCGCTGATCGACGCACCATGGATCAAATTCTTCCCAATTTCCCTCAAAGATTTTTGCGTAGCACGACCGGTAAGACGGGTCCTCCCATCGCTCGGTAGCACTGGAGTCCAGGTGAGGTGGCAAAGTCCCTTCACCATCTTCCGGGTAGCGAATTCGGAAACGATCACTGTACACTACCTGGCTCTGCAAGTCGACCAAAACTTTGTCGTTAGAAGGTTGCCACAGCTTGCTTGCGATGTTCAGCACACGAAGGACGTCTGGGTGATTCCTCGACTGTACCTGCGATGGGGTCCAGTGATAGGGATAGGTTGAAGACGATTGCACCTTCTTTGGGTGTCGAAGGGCGTATGCTCTCAAATCATCCTTCCACTTGATTGCAGTTTCTGGATCGACCACTCCTCGAACGATCAGACATCCCGAGTGTTTCGATTCTGCAATCAACGACTCTGGAAGCTTATTTCCATTCTCTGTGATATCTTTGTAGTTGCATTCGGGAATGGCTTTATGTTGAAGTGATTTGATCCGATCAGCTTCCACATCCAGTGCTTTTAGAAGACGCGCGTAGGACTGCTTCACTTTCTCCACATTCTCCGGCTTGATGATGGATTTCTTGAGATCAGCGTATCGGGGTTCGAGACGAGGCAAATCTTCGTCGCGGTATGGAAGAACGCTGTCTGGGACTGACACACTAGCTGCTTTCACCTGTGTAGAAGACATTTCTAGAGGATATTTGGGTAGATGGTGCTTTGGTTTGACGTCGAAAGGCTATGGGCGGTTGTTCTCCGCATATCTCCTTCCCAGGCACACTCATCTCCGATTGGCGCGTATGAGAAGCCACCATCCGCAGCACTACAACACCGACCCATGTTATGTAAATAAACTACACAATACGACCCCGGTCCGTTCCCAGTGATATTTCCCAGCTCTCTGAGCCCTTGAAATTATATGCGATTCTGTGCTTCACCCTGTTGAGAATCCACTGCTCGCTGGTGACATCCTCAAACTCCTCCGTCGACGGCGGAATAACCCCTCCCTTCAATGGCTTCATCAGCACCTGGTCTTCAGGCCTCGAAAAGTAGACAACGCTGTATCTATCAACTTTCGCCTGTTCTCCAGGAGGTGAAATGACCCGATGAAGATTCGAACGCAACAAGCCATTGCTGAACCTGACAAGAGCGTCACCACAGTTCACAATCAAGTAGTCCGGAATAGGCTTGACATACACCCATTCTCCTCTTCCTGGCAGGAGCACCTGAAGACCTCCAACGTTGTTCTGCACTTCCAAAGTCCGTGTGTGCACCCATGCTTTGCTCACTTGTCTCTGTCGTACCCGAGGGAGCTAGCAAAAGCCTAATCATATCTCCAGACGGTTGGCTCAATCTATGCAATTTTCTCAAAGTATTTTCTGGAAGACCGAGTAGTGTGGAAAGACGATCTAGCAATTTCCCAATGATTTCAAGTGATTGCTTTGTATACGCAGCAAAATCAGGCATGCTCTCCAAAATACACGGAGGGTGGGTCCTTTGACTCGAAGAGAATCCCAAAGTATCGTCACGGCTGATGTTGTAGCGCTCGTGTTTGTCTAATGTGCCTTTGCTATCAATAACGCCTCCGCCGAGGCCCTTGTAGCCAAAGTAATTCCCGCTGGTGCCCATGTCATAGACCAATTTGTCAGACACTGGACATTCAAAAAACGTCTGTGCAGATTCAAACATGCTGGTGGCATCGAGTTTTGCATTTTTCAGGTAGAAGAACCCCAGCTGTGTACAAGCGTCAAACAGCCTTGCACATTCTTGCTCGTCCTTTTTTTGTAGCAACGCATAATCTAAGACCAGGAGAGGAGCTGTTTTGACGTGGTCTGGGAATGCAGGGGCGGGCTTTTCAACAGTGTCTCTCATTGCAGCAGCACAGGTGTGGTTGTGGAGACGGTTGTGGAGATCTCCGACTTCCCCACGTATTGGCTCCTACGTGTGGGATGAGTCGAGTAAAGAAATTCAAGAACGAACGACTATTTCAGTGTGACGTGTCCCATAACTCATCGCCAGTACTTGGGAGCCACGACCTTTACGGATGCCCAGGCATCGCCAAGGGCCTCAACCACCTCTTCAGGCAGCTTCCCTTTCTCGAAATCCTTCAAGTTTGCCTCAAGTTGCTGACTGCTGCTAGCACCAATGATAATACCATCACCATCAAAGACACGGAGCTTGCTATGATGCACGACCCAGCGCAGAGCTGTTTCTACCATGGTCAGGTTGTGACGGTTGAGTACTGGTTCCAATTTGGCGAGTGCCTCGAGATAGATGGTATTGAAGTAACGCTTGCGGTAATTTTCACCTGCTTGTTTGTTTCCCGGTGCATTACTGAAGCGGCCTGCGTCCGGCACGTCAAGGGATTTGTATCGTCCAGATAAGATACCGCCAGCAAGAGGATTGTAGACCACAATATCAATGCCGTAGTGGCGGCAACATGGGAGTAGCTCTTCCTCCAGGCTACGGGTCAAAGCATTGTACATAGCCTGGTATACGCGAGGACGAACGTATCCTTTCGCAATACAGATTTCAACGAGTCGGGCTACTTCCCACGCAGCAAAGTTGCTGATTCCAAATACTTTAAATTTCCCTTCCTTGTACAGTTTGTTCATCTCTTCAGCTGTCTCCTCAATCGGGACGGTACGGTCTGGGGCATGCAGGTACAAGAGCTCGACTGACTCTGCCCCTAGCTCCGATAAGCTAGTCAGGAACATCTCTCGGAGCTTTGCCGGCTTGTGATTCCCGCCTTCACCTGGATGGACCTTGGTAGCAACTTGAAAACCTCCCTTCATGCCTCCAGCTTGACGTGTATAGGACTCTTGCTTCCCATCATTGTAGCTCCGTGCCGTGTCCAATTCACTATGGCCATGGGACTTGAACGTGGCAAACATTTCTTTTGTTCCATCAACGGTAGTGACTCTGGCATTGCTGGTGCCTTCTGGCCCGAAGGTCATGCATCCAAGGATTACTCTGGGTGGCGTCATGGTGGCAGCTGTTTGTTGCCTCGGTGGGTTTCCGTTTTCCGTGACCAAGTTACCCCGCACCAAATTCCGCATTTTAAATCTCGCTTTCCAGTCCTGCGCCATTGCGAACAGACAGAATGACTTCCCACCAGCAGACTGATTACTCGCTCTCCAGTATGTTCAAGTTGGAGAGTGTAGTTGCTGTTGTTACGGGTGGAGGTACCGGCATTGGGCAATACATGGCGGCTGCACTTGCAAAGAACGGAGCAACCGTGTACATCATCGGTCGTCGGCAGGCTAAGCTGGAAGAAACCATCAGACTATACGGCAATGGCAGGATGAAGGCTTTAGTCGGCGATGTGACCAAAAAGGAAGACTTATTGCGTATGGCCAAAGAAGTGGAAGCTGATGCGGGCTACGTCACTTTCGCTGTGTGCAACAGCGGGGTTATGGGACAGAAACCGAGCAACGCGTATCCAAACAAATCCACAGATATCAAGGAACTACAGAAAGCTATGTGGGATATTGATTTTGATAATTGGGGCGATGTTTTCAAGACCAATGTAACGAGCGTGTATTACACGGCGGTGGCATTCCTGCACTTACTCTCCAAAGGGACAGAAGTGACCAAATCACTTGGGTATGATAGCAGCATACTCACAATATCATCGATTGGCGGGAATTTAAAAGTGTTGTCTAGTAACTTTGCATATCAAACCTCGAAAGCTGGAGCCACGCATCTGGGGAAGGTGTTTGCCGAGTACTTCAGTACGCTCAAGATCCGATCAAATGTCATATCCCCTGGCATTTTCCCTTCTGAAATGACTGTCAGTACCAAGGATGATGGCACTGTGGTGAGTAGTAGTATCAAGTATGCCTAATTTTAGGGTAATCCATTGAAGAGGAAGGGATATCCGGAGGAGATTGGGGGCTTGGCTGTGCTGTTGGCGTCTCCAGCAGGCGGCTATCTAAATGGAGCGGTCCTAACTCCTGATGGAGGTCGGATGCTCATGTTCCCTTCGACATTTTAGATCTATTTACTGTCTTGCTTGGTCCCTCGTAGATCTTACCGTTGTCGCCACCGTTAAGTGGGGTGTGTGGTTTTCAGGATCTGAACCGGTTCTCAACGGATCACAATCTGGAGGGACATTCGGTGATCGAGAACAAAGAACAGTAATTAATGCGTGTCTCCCCCGGTAAGCGGGGCTGCCCTTTCTATATACCGCACCAGGTGGGTCCTAGGGGCTCTTGTTCATTCCCCTTGCATCCTTCAGTCCTATTCGGAAGGAACCAACGATCCCTACCCGATGCGTGCTTTTTTTTACCCCCAGCCAGCAGTCACTCCCCCTCTCTTTAGCCCTAAGCCTGTGCCCATGCCGTAGTAGTCATTTGGTGCTTGGCCAGTTTCGTCCACGAGCCTCAATGGTTCAGGCACCAAATACCACAGGTGATTTTCAATCGACTTCGGGGACAACACCGTAAAGCAAGTGAAGCACAGAGTTCTCTTCAGACATGTCGTGCAAAGTGACGTTGCTGGCCCGTGGAGGGATGAACTTCGCCATGGAGAAGTTCCATGCGTCTGCCAAGGAAGGGGATCGAGTAGATGGCGCAAACTATGCATTCGTCGTGGATCACCTGCCGTCTGGCAAACGCGTCGTCTATGACCTCGGAATTCATAGTAATTCTGAAGTCTATACCCCTATGAGTCGCGGACAGTTTCCACTCTTCACGCCTAAAAGTCCAGCAGAGCCGATTGATAAGGTCATTTATGACTTTGACCGCAAACCGGTGGACTATGTCATATTTAGCCATTCACATTGGTATGTTATACACAACGCGGGCTAATTCAGGGATCACTGCTTCGATATTGCTACCTTTTTCGAGTCGCCTTACAAAGCGATTACGCCAGACACGGTCGCTGTTTTTGGCCCGGGTACTAGCGCTAAATTTCTTCCTGGTTACCCCAACGATCCAGATGCAATGCAATTCGAGTCTCTCCTGCACGGTGAGAGCAAAACTATAGAATTGCCTGCTACAAGCTCGAAGAATGACAGTAAATGGAAGAGCCCCTTCCAGTACTTTGACCACGCCTATGATTTTTTTGGAGATGGGAGTTTCATGCTGATTGACAGTCACGGACATGTTCAGGGACATCTCGTTGCGTGTGTCAAGCTAGAATCCGGTGGAAGTTTGATGGTATAATTGAACTCAGACTAAAAATGCTTACCGTACAGTTGGGCGGTGATCTTTGTCACAGCAGGCCACTATTGATTGCATCCGAGGATTTTGCGGTATCTGCAGAAAATAAATCAGTGCACGACATCCTCGAACAGACAAAGAAGATTTTGCGAGGTGTGCGTCGCTGGATGGACGAGAGCGATAGTGTGGGGATGATTTTGGCCCACGACCCGCAATGGAGGAAGTCAGTTCCTTTGCTAATGCAAAAGGAAATTAAGGTCGTAGACTGAATGATCGGGAAATTACTATAGATTCTAGAGATAAGAATGCTTATTTTTTGTTGTATTTGTTTGACTCCAAGATCTATGATCTGTGCCAAGATCGTCGGTGCGAAGCGGGGGAATCTAATAAATCGTCGACGTCACCCTTACACTCATCCCCATACGTAGGAAGGAAACGCCGAATTAAAGCAAAGGCAATGTCAGGCGCAAAATCACCCCGTTCGGCCGAGCAGCCTTTTCTTGGCTCACGCGGAGATGTCAGCCAGGGTCGCGACAAGAGCGTAGCTTTGAAACCATTCATCGGCTCTGCATTGCTTGCCCAAGCCGGCCTCCTGGTCATCATTGCTTCGGTCTGGGGCGGGATCCTTTCTCACAAGCTCCTCTTCTTCTCACCGCACCCACTTCTGAACTCAGCATCGATTTTGCTCTTTAGTGAAGCCATCTTGTTCCTGCAGCCTACACATACGGTGCAGCAAAAGGCGAGAGCCACGCGCATCCACGCAATTTTGAACGGGATGGCTTTAATGTCCTTCCTCGTTGCATTTGCCACTATCTACATCAACAAGGGAGACCATCCTCATTTTAGGTCGGCTCATGCACGCGCGGGACTGGTATTCTATATTGAGATCATCCATCAAACTCTTGTAGGCTTGAGCTTGTACTGGTTCCCTCAGATGTTTGGCGGCGCGGCATTTGCAAGGAAGATCTATAAATACCATCGAATCTCGGGTTATGTACTCTTGTTGCTATCACTTACTGTGACCATGCTTGCAACGCGGACAGATTATATCAAGAGGTCCATCGGCATCAGACTGTGGGTCATTGCAATTGGCAGTGTTCTCTTAGCGGCTGGCATCGGATCGCGCATCAAGAAGAACAAAGTGAAGTTATTTTGATTCTTGAGGTCGGATCAACTCAATGCACGATGAGAATACTGTAGGGTAAGCTTTTTGTAGGTCTCGTGATTGATTACAAATTGTCGCATATACTCGATCTCAAGCTCGTGTATGCGTTTGCCCACGAGGACGAGTGAGTGGAGTGGTGGCCCAAGGTCGGTGTGCACGAGTTCCTGCAGGCTGCCAACTCGAATGGCCTGATTCTTGGCACCAATTCTCGACACCGCAACAACAAGCGAATCTGTTGTACAGATGTCCTCCTGCCGTATTGCCTCAATCTCCAGCAGCTGCTCTGCTGCAGTGGATGCAGACATGTACCGAGGCGGCTCATATACTTTTCTTCCGCGTGCCATATTTTCAATGGATTGCTCTTTGACCTTGATGTCCAAGAGTATAAGTGAGTGTAGTCCGAGGAGGGCATTTTCTTTCAACTTGTCGTAGAAAGAATCTGGTTTCCAGGTATCGGTGAAGAAGACCAGGGAAATCGTCTGTCCAAAGTTATACAGCTGCAAGCCGCACGCACCAACAGCATTCATGATACTTGCATTGTGAATGATTTCGACCTTGACATTCAATTCCCTCGCCCTCAAGAGCAGATCCGTATGGGTCGTCGCTCCAAAGGGGTCTCCAACAACCAAGAAGGATACAGTAGCGTGTAGAGCCAAGTCCAAAATGCTGTCTGATGACGTCTCCACCATCTCGCGGTCGGCCAACCCAATTGGCTTCCCATACAGATCCTCCAATCGCGCCTTGTCCACTCCGAGGATGGACGTGTAGGACTCTAGAAACACATGTTTGGAATTCTGCACCGCCTCCAGGCCTCGGATCGTGATGTCTTTCTCGCTCTCCAGTCCAAGCCCAATGACATACAGCATCCACTTGATCCTTGGCTCAGCCGCGCATCATTTTTTTGACAGGTGTTGGCAACCGTGATTGTCGCTGGCCAACCAAACATGGTGGAATATCGCGAGCCGCAGAGAGCGCAAGCTGCTGCTGTGCCTCATGCCCTGAACCAACCTCAGGCAAAACCGGTCGTGCCCAACGGCTTCCAGCAAATGCAGGCGGCTCTTGCCCCACCCAGCCCGGGAACACTAAGCACGAGCACCGCATCACCAACCCTTCCTATGCATCACCGATTTGCCACTACAAATAATGAACCCACCAATCCCGCGTCACACCCCATCGACCTGCAGAAGGAGAAAGAATGTGTTCAAGTGACTCTGTATATAAATTCGGAGCTGCTCAGAGAAAGTCTACGCATCTCGGCGTCGATGGATGGGGACGCTGAGGAAAAGCAAAGAAATCCGCATTACATGGCTTGTTTACAGCGGCTTCAAATGAACTTGGCATACCTTGCCTCTGTCGCCGATCGTTCACACAAGCCGCAGGACCCTCTCCTGCGCAGGGGTCCGCAAAATCTACAACCCCCACCTACCATGCCACAGCTCAAAAATGCATATAAAAGGCTCAAGGTCTTGCTGAATCGGGACGATGATGGATCTTCGACTTTTGTACAGGCCTCGCATGTCCGGGGCACAAACCCGAACCAGTTTGTTTCTCAAAGTGGAAATGGAGAGTACTTTCCGCCAACCTTGAATCGAAATTCGAGTTTCACTACAAGTACACAATCGCCGACCAGTACAGCCAATGGAAACTCGCCGATGCTAGCACAACGAAATCTAAGTCCCGGCCTACAGGCGGGGGGTGCCTATTCTCAGTCGATGTCAGGAGCTCAACCCCACCATATATTCAAGCAAGAAAGGACAGATGTTGGGCAAATGCAGCGACAAGAGTTCTTACAGCAGCAGCGGCAGCAGTCACAGCTACAATTGGAGCAACAGCAGCAAGTACGATATCAGCAACAGCCACATCTGCAACTTCAATTGCAGCAACAGCAGCAGCGACAGCAGCAACAACACCAAAAACACCAACAGCAGCATCAGCAAGCTTTCCGGCAGCGGAATCCACAGATTCAGGAGTACTACTACAACAGTAATCCTGTAGCTGGGCCGCAACCGACTCGGCAGCCTCTACAGGAGCCGAGTCCGCCACCCCAGCATCTGATGACGCCTGGTGCACAATATTTGGAGAGTCAGACTTCAGCGGCCGAGACAAACGGAAATCATCCCATTCAGAGGATTCTCTCTGCAAGCCCAGCTCAAAGCGCTGCTGCTCAAACCGCGGCCCAAAACAATGCCTACAACCTCCGGTGGCAGCCCACTCAAGGATCGAGCACCTTCAAAGTGCAGCCTTACTAAGTACTATAATGGGAGGAACCGGTGGATTTCAGTGTAAATATTTGATAATGATAATATCCGGTAGTCGGATCGATCTGAACGTATAACCCGTAATCGCATCGCAACAACAAAGCGACCGCGCTGTCGGCAAAAAGCAGATTTGGCTCTATGAAAGTAGAGACCAACAGTAATGTTGATCTGTACAACATCTTACAGCTGCATTACACCTCCTCTGACCAAGACGTCCGTCGTTCCTACCGAAAGCTAGCACTCCAATACCACCCCGATCGCAACCCCGGAAGGGAAGAACACTACAAAGTCCTCTTCCAACAGTTAAATGACGCCTACGAGACGCTTACAAATACAGCAAGAAGAGCCGACTATGATAAGCTGAAGAGATCCAAACACTTCCCGCATGCTCCTCCTCCGAAAGCAACAAAGAAGAAACCCAAGAAACCAAAGGAACCGCCGCAACAGACTCATACACATCCCGCGTCGAGACAAGGTCATAGAGACACGGAGCCGAAATTCGGGACCCAGTCCTGGTTTAAGCATGGAACGAATGAGCGCGCGAACCAGAAACCATCTTTTTCCGCATACTATGAAAAGTTTCGTCAAGAACAGGAGGAGGCCGATCAGAAGTTTGCTCAGGCAAAACAGGACTGGGGAAGGCGTTTTCCACGGGGCGATCCCGTGAAGCCGGAAGGTAGGCAGCCGGAGGACGCGTCGCGACAACACTCACAAGGAAGTCCGAAAAAGGAGCCAACTTTTTCGTGGACGGGAAGTTCTTATGCCGGAGGGACAAGCGCGTCTAGGCCTTATGCTGACGCGAGCGGACATCCTAGATTCAGATGGACGGACAGCTCGAAGTACTGGGCCCCTCAAGAGGAAGAGTTGCCGAATAACGATCAAACGACACCACAGCCTAACCCACCACGGCCCGAAATACGGAAAAAGAGTACAGCACGGCTCCCAAAGCAAGACTCTGAGTCGAATCGCTTCCGATTTGCTGTTCCAAGGCCTCCAACATCCCCAACAAGACTCAAGCCGTCTTGGCAAAACCCTTTATATGATCAGGGCACCCCACTTTGGGGACCTCAACCAAATCAACCATCTCAATTCGGAGGAAAAGCGAATAAAGACGATGACGTGGTAGAGATCAGCGAGAGTGACTTCTTTAATGCCAGGCGGGAGGCTCGGACACCCCAGCCATCTGCACCTATGTCGGATCAGTCATCGACCCAGCCGTCTCAAAGACAAACAGACAATGATTCATCCAGGGATTCCGCCGGCTGGCAAGCTTTCGTGGATGCAATGGATGCACTTAATTCGGCAGAGTCTAGACGACCAGAGCCCCCCACAGCGCAGTCCGCTAACCAACATTCGAATGGTTCAACCTCCTACCCTCCGAAAGCATTTGAACACAATTTTGAACAAACAGACTTCTTCAAATTCGAGCCTACGAGGAAGGAGACAGCACAACGACCCTCGCCACGTCGTGGCCATGGTCATGGAAGCACCAATGATACGCCACCGCAAGCCCCTGAGGCTATGGACATGGACCCTACAACACCACCACCTTCACACCCCACCCAACCAGATGATAACTTCTCCTTCTCGGCGTTTGCGGCAGAGTATCCACTCCATAACCAGCTGAACGATTTTTCAGAACTTCGAAAAGCGGCGAATGAGATGTCGGTGCAGGGACTACGCGACAGGATACTTTCCGCGCTGGAGGCTCTCGAGACGCCACTTGTGCCTGAAGTGCGCGGTCAAAGCAGTCTCATTGGGTACCGTATCTGCATGACTGCTTTTCTCAGAAGCTATGACGAAGTGCTGCTGGATGTGCTAAAGTACATGCATCAAGTGCACGCTCTGCAGGCCCAGTTTCACCAGTCCTTGCGCACAGACGGAGATCGAGTGCAGGCTATCCTCGAGCAGAGTGTCGATGCACAGCGGGTACGCGTGGAGTGGTCAAGGGTGGAGCAAAAACGAATCATGGCATTACAGGCGTTTCAGGAGTACTACAAGGGGTTGGAGGAGAGCAGTCGGTTGTAGAGAAATCATTGTCTTTTGGAGTATACAATATAGAAAGAGTACATTTCCATGATCCCGTGCGTCACTGAAACCCAAACAATACCCAATCAATTCCATTACATCCGCTCCGCAAGCGACGTGTCGACCACACTGCGCATCTGTGGGTCGTCAAACGCCTCGTCATTCACGTTCTTCATCATATTGTCAGATGCCTGCGAAGTATTGCCCGGCATGAAAATGACCTTTGAGTTGGAAGTCTTGGCCATTGCCTGCATGGCCTCAAGATACCTGATCTGCATCGCAGCCTTGGACGATAGGATATCAGCGGCCTGTCGCATCAGTTTGGCAGATTCGACTTCAGCCTTTGCGCTAATCACTTTACTCTCACCTATTCTCTTTGCCTGTGCGGCCATCGACAGCGACTCCTGCAGCTCGCGTGAGAACAAAAGATCTTTGATGAGGATGCTCTCTACCTTGACACCCCAGGTTCCAGACACGTCGTCAATGATTTCCTGGATGGATGCTGCAACCTCCTCCCGACGCTCAATCAGGTCCTGAAGCACACGCGATCCAACAACGTGACGAAGTGTGGTCTGTGTCCGCTCTGTCAGGGCAATTCGCACATTCTGGACGGAGAATGCCGCTCGGTGGGGTGCGATGATGTGGTAGTAGATGACAGAGTTCAACTGCACGTTGACGTTGTCCTTGGTCATAGAGGTCTGCTGTCCGACTTCCAGAATCTGAATCTTTACGTCCACTTGGAAGAGCTTCTCCGAAAGCGGGTTCACACGGACTAATCCCGGGTCGACGCATCGGGAAAGTTTTCCGAACTTGGTGACCAGTCCGACGTTTCCTTGCTGCACGCGCTTGAAGGGATTGGGGAAACAGATGCACACTGGAATGGCACCGATGCCCCCCACGCAGGATCCGAGCGTGTTTGTCATGGACCCATACCAACCGTGATCGCCGCCATCATCAGGGAGCGTCTGCTGGTACTTTGGCTGCAGGTCGCTCTGCTTGGGCGGCTCGACGGTGACTACGTTGTCCTTGACGGGGGGCTGGTGGGCAGCTGCCGCGGAGGACTCGCCATACCTCAGTCCGCTGCTGCCGTTTCCCGTCGATCCAGAGAGGCGGTCGGCGTCTGCGTAGGAAGTGGGTTGCTGCTGGGTGCCAGATTGGCTCGCCATGCTCTGCTTGTAGTCGCTCATGGTGGGGATGGTTCGTGCGGGTATGAGGGGTGGGGCGATGGGGAGCAGGCCTTTCTTTATAGCGATCTCTGGATAACTCGGGGCACGGCCCAAAGGGGAAGTGGTGACGTATGGTCAGGTGCCTCTGGGCTTCGCTTGGCGAGTTGGGGCTCGGCTATTCCCGCAAACTCGGAATACGACCATCAAGATGAAGTGTGGATGGGGACCAGGGATGGCGCTGCTTTGAACGATCGATCGGTCCGAGCCCTAATCTCCTTGTCACCGGACCTTACCGCGTTGTCCCATGGTCTGGAGTTGCTCAATAGGGTAATGAATGGAGAGAAATAAAAAATATTTGTCCATAATTTGTTATCCTGTAGAGAGCGAACAATCTCGCTTTGAATGTCTCTACCATATATAAGTCATATAGAAATAGTCCAGCTGCGACACGTGCCAGATCTTGATCTTGGAAGGGCGGCTACGCCAATTTTGGGCACTGCCGCCCGTTATTTGTCCCACGCGGTCCGCAGGAGCCCGCTCGTTATTTACGCCCCACGCAACCCCGAGAGGCCCTTGCATGACACCGCTCCCACACCTCTTCCAGGGCGTTATGAAAATATACATACGAAGTCAAAAGCGAAGGTCCACTTAGCATTCGAAATACATTTCGTGAGTCGTCATCACCTGTCATGTCTGCAACATGGCCGCCTCCTAACTACTAATGAAGACCGCATTCGGCTCTTCCATCGGCATCTGCGGCACTGGGCTGTCAGAACGCATTTGCGGCATTGGGCTGTTTGACTGCATGCGTGGCCCTGGGCTGTTTGACTGCATGCGTGGCCCTGGGCTGTTTGACTGCATACGATCTGCATCGTGAGAGCCATAGTTTTGTTGCGGCGGTGGTGCAAATGGGAAGTTTTCGTCATCGTATGGTGCATGTGGTAACGGTTTGGCACCAGCAAAACTAGTATCCGAACTCGATCGACGACCTGGGTACATGCCATTGATCCGATGGGGTGGTGGCAAGGGGGTTTCGTCTTCCTCAATTGGTGCACGAGGCAACGGCTTGAGGCCAAAGCCAGTGGCCGACGTCGAACGACGGGCAGCTTCCTTGCCAGCATCGAAGCTACGTCGCATTCCAGCCATCACTTTACCTTTGAAGATTGCTGAAGATTCGCTGACACTCCTTTGCCGCCGAGAGCTCTGCGGCTCCTGCACTTGCTGCTCATCGTCAACCCTCCCTATAGGCGGCTCCGGGCTTTCAGGCAGATCTGTGTCACCCCATTTGAGACTCCGTGTTTGCTGTGGCAAGCTTGATCGCTGAAGAGACTTTTGCATGCGCGTTGCAATCATTTCGCGAATCTCTTGTCGCCAAACCATATCCGACTTGCCGCCCTCACTAGCGACATGTCCCATCACATCCTCAATGTCTAAAGACCCGTACTGTCCCCTTTCGCGAGGCATACCAAAAAAGAGTGATGCTGGGTCTGAAGGATCTGAAGCGAATTTTTTGGGCCTGCCATATAATGCAAACGCATCGTAAATAGGGACGAGCCAAGCTAGTAAGATTTCAAGTCCACGTACCATGGGATTGACTTCGGGCATGAAGAAAATATACCCTTCTCCAGATATATCGTCTCGTTTAATTTTACCGTGGATTTTCAGCAATGACGAATTTTCAATCAAGGCTCTTGCCTGTGGGTACACTGCATACGCAGCATACACATCCGTCACGGTCACAAAAGGATACTTTTTGACTTTTTTGTTTTCATACAGTGCGATCTCACCAAGTGTGGTGAGGTCTTTCTTTTTCTTCTTTTTTTCTGGCGGAGAACAAACTGCCCAATACTTTTGCCACGACGTTCCCGGAGCAAAACGCACCCGCACCCAGCCTTCTGTCTTGAGTCTGGATTCCGTGAGAATATGGCGAATGTTGTTGACGCTCTTGCCAAACCCAGCAATAAGCGCTCCGGTGTAGGATTCTTGTAAAGAAGCGTATTCGAACAATGCAAGCTTGAGACCAGCAGTCCATAACGTGAGATTATGCATCGACGAGAATTGAAACAGATATCTATTCTGGCCAGCAGTTGTGATGGAAAGAATGTTTTGTAGGGGAGGAGAGTTTTTGCTCGGAAGTGTTCCGAGCATTCTAATTTTGGCGTCAGTGACATTTAGAAAGGTAGGAAGGACTACATTATCGCCGTTTGTGTCTCCAGGGTTGTTTGTTGGTTGACCCGGTACGCCTTGCGTTTCAGCCGTCAGATCCAGAGCTGCCGCATCCCACAGCGACAGCACAGCGCCCGAAAGCTGACCGTAATACTCCACCCACCTTCGATCGGGACACGGCTTGCCGTCAGGTAGGAGGTCGTTTAGCTTGAGGAGATAACCTTCGACAAATACTTTTTGGGAATGGATGTTGAGAAACGAGAAAACAGGGGTAAGCTCGGCAGGTAGATCGTCTTCAGCTCCCCCGATCAAAGGCGATGAACTGACGCTGTGCGAGGGTTTGTAGGCTTTGCTCAGTGTGTTCCCTAAACGCGGACTCATTCCCGGCATATATGGAAGCGTCGGAGAGTTCGTCATCGACTCGTCCGACATCGACACCGGAGAACCGATGGCCCCGCTCATCATTGCTGACAAATTCCAGAAGCCGTCGCTAGTCTGTGGAGGTTGCTAATCCACCACAAAGTGCTTCCTCGTCTCTTGCAGCAAAGCACTGAGCCGATTTTGCAGAGCGTAGCGGTGTTGTTGTCGGCAGAGGGTATTAATAATAACAGGGCCCAGGCGGCAACACTAATTTTTGTCTCCAAACACAACAAAACTTCATGGAGGATTCACATGTAGATAAGGGCTTACAGGAAGTGACTATTTCTTTTCTATTACCATCCACCTTCCTTTCCGTCGGCAGCCCAGTCACTGGCCTGCTGAGCAGACGAAGCCCAGTCGCCGCCCTCGGCAGCATCCCAAGACGTACCGGCACCGGCACCAGCACCAGCACCAGCGCCGGCCGTGGCAGTGGCCGCAACAGAGGCATCGAATGTACCAGCAGCAGCACCGCTTGCTCCACTGACTTCGAAGTTTGCTTCCGGTGGTGCAGCTGCGAAGTCGCCTTCATCGACCTTTGGCATATCACCGCCCTCCTCCTCATCACCCTCTTTTTCTTCTTCAGGATCTCTGTAGAAGTACATGTCGACCATGACATCCCAGGCAGTTTCCCTAGACGCAAGGCTTCCACGCAGTCTGAGAACCTCCCTTGCCAGAAGCCACCAGATGAGACCTGTGGAGTGCCGAGCCTTGTTGTTGGTCGGGATGGCTACGTCGACATACTCGAGGGGAGAGTCCGTGTCACACAGCGCAATCACTGGGATATTGACATACGAAGCCTCCTTGATAGCCTGCGCATCCGTTCTCGGGTCCGTGACAATAACGAGACGTGGCTCCTTGAAGGACCTCGTAATGTAGTTGGTGAAGTTCCCAGGCGTGAAGCGTCCAGCAATCGCAACCGCGCCGGTGTGGGCCGCAAATTTCAGCACCGCCCGCTGTCCGTAAGGCCGAGCTGACACAACGCAAATATCAGCTGGATTATCGACAGCCGCTATGATTCGTGCAGCAAGAACAATTTTCTCCCAGGTCTTGCCGATGTTTATAACGCTGACACCGTCCGGCCTTGTCTTCCACAGATACGGCTGCATGTGGACGCCACAATTTTTGCTTCCAATGTGGCAATTGGCCGCGAGCAGCAGCTCCATATCCTCAGCCTTGGGGTTCAAGACTGATGGATGCGACATTTTGAAGGCTTGGTTTTCTGTGAGGATGGAGGGTTAGTTAGTTGTCGCCTGCAGTTGGGTTTTGTGACTGGCAACCCTAACTACAACTGCTGACTCGGAGGGCGGGACGCAACACCAAATCTATAGATCACGAGGTTCTGTCATCCGGTCTGTGTATTCACAGCTCTGTTCTATTTACACGTGTGAAGGAGAGGCAGGCTCAGGATCAGACTACCGTAGCTCCATACGTCTATGTCGGGAATAAACACGTGCTCCTGACTCTACCATCATTTGTTGTATAAGCATCCGCGCGCACCCTTCCACACCTGCCGGATCATGCATGTCGGTGGCAGGAGCCGTGGAAAGACACCCACCAGTGTAGGCTCATCGGCGACAATGAGGGCGAGGTAGTGACGCACCGTAAATCCAATAAGCGCTTCGTTGATAATGATGTCTTTCACTACAGCGCTAGGGAAGAAACGTGAGGATGAGCGTAAGAAGAAAGGCGAGCTTGAAGTCGTTTGAATCCCAACACCTTGCATGACCAGTAGCGATTCTTCCACATAGCCACGACGAAAGAGGAGATATAAAGCAGCCGCACAGAATACAGCCACATTCGTCCACGAGAGGTTGGCTTCGATGATGTGTGGTAGGATGTCGCTTGTATCGTAGAGTGGAACCTTCGCACCAATGATAAGCAAGATGAGGGCTGCAAGATGGGCTCGGATTGCGAAAGTCACCGCAGATTCCACCACGCTGACAAAGAGACTCCGTTCACGCCGCGTTGTGCATGTGAATTGCATGACATTGGAGGCTGGCGACGTGATTTCGAGCTGCATGACATGTATGCTATCAGGCGTGCAGGGCTGGACACATCGAGACTTCTCTTGCAATTATCTGTAAGCAGATGCAACGCAAATAAAAACAGTTTGCAAAGGTCAATGCGGATGATGTACAAGTATTAGCTTTCTTGCGGTACTGGTCAGAGGGTGCTCCAATAAACGTCGGTCGCCTGGGCCACCAAGACGGTGCTGCGTATACTGCGGTAAAATGGCAGTCGTTTCTCTCGAGATAATAGGAAGTCTTCTGGATCAAAGCCGCCGTTCCAAGATGTAGCCTCCTTAAATAGAAGTTCGGTGCTGGTTAGCCGACTACGTGTTGGAACTCGAGCAGCTCTAAGAAACCTTTCAAAGCGTTGGCTTATCGGCGAATGCCTGCACCAGTCAAGACTCAAGACGGCTGTGCGAATCTACGATCCTTGGGCATTGGCTGACTGGACATTCGAAATATGTGGAGCAAGGTAATGAAGATTCGTAATACCAAAGGGTCCCGCATTAGACTTATGTCGATTGTCTAAGTCATCCCTCGTGATACCAACCTTATGACGAATGTTTTATGAGGACAAGCGATCCTGGAGTTGTTGGACTCAATTATTCATGATAAAGGCATACCGGACGAGTTGGCTCAACAAAACAAGATCAGCGATCATATGGGCTACGAAATGGGGCGGGAGGAAGAGTTCGAGAATCTCAACAACGCTATCGCTACTATTTTGTATATGTCCAAATAAAAGTTTTGACATGCTGAAAGAGGATGGATGCCCAGCTTGAAGTTCGCATGTGCTGCGACACCCCATAATGGCATTTGAGAAATCAAGACAGCAAGTCAGACCACGATATTTTCAGCTCAGGTTCCGAGGAGTTGTATGGGAATATTCTCTCCCATGTTGAATATGGTGGCAAGTAGCACATATCATCTACCTGGAAATTATATCGATTGTTTTTCATAACTGCTTTTCCCACAAAGCCATTTACATCATCCGCACTATGATTTGATCTGTATAGGATTTCAAGTCGGTATCGAAATCTCGACATGTCTGAGCTCTCTTCACCGCGTGATGGGATTTTTGTATGCAACATGTAGCCACGGGGGTTATACAACTCGTTGTACCGATCAGATGACACGAGGCTCTCCTTGTCGAAGTCATTCACATCTTTCTCTATGAAAGAAGCATTGATCCGGATGGCTTCTCCTCTAACGATATTGTCGGTAACTAAAAGTCTGGACCACTGATAAATAACAGGCAAGATGATCGTGCAAGTGAAATAGAGGGCGTCGTCACCATCAGACGGGCGCACCCAGGAGCAAGTCCTTTGCAAGTCGGTTTCAGGTACAGAAACCTGCTCATAATTCTGCACTCTAGCAATCTCCACATCCGAAGAAAAGGCTCTTTGCTGATGAATATTGACGTTTAGAAATTCAAATTTTCTGTTTATGTCATCCCCAATAAGTTTTGCATTTAGTGTTGTCATTAGTAAGATTGTGCCGCGTAAGATGCCACATTTATTCAGTATTTCTTGCTCCAGCTTATTGAGAACGCAATAAAGTATTCCTCCTTTCAATTGAAAATTACCGCATTCCGAAAGCTGGAGTTCACAATACCAATATCTGTTGTCATATGTACTTTCGCCTACAAGAGAAAGTCCTTGAGGGTGAGCAATTTGCAGAGCTGGATCGAGCCGCACCATTATATAATCGTCGAATGTCGCATTGTATAAAGTCCAATGAAGCTCTAGGGTGACAATATCATGAATGTGAAGTGGTATATCGATGCCTTTGGGATGACTGTATAATTCAATGCTTTCAATGTTAAAATTAGACGGGGAGTATTGTGCAAATGCGGCTTGTACCAGAGCAATGCTCAAAATTGAAGCGCCACTAACTTGCCGGGATCTCTTACTTATTAAGCCAATCATGTTGACTGTATATAGCCTGCAACCTGGCATAGCCTAGCCACAAAGCCGGTCTTTTAAATACGCATGACATTGAGATATCGCCTGATAAAGGAGATCGGAAGTAATCGGCAGAGATCGGGATATACATAAAAGCTGGAGAAAATCGAACCACTGAGCTCGGTTCCTTCCTTCATACTGCGATATGGCTGTTCTCGCCGCTTTCCGCTGGTTGCTGCGTTTCAAAAACAATTCAATTGCCAATTACTCGATATGTGGTGCTATTTGAAACACGCGATCTTTGCCATCCATTTCTAGTAGACTCGAGAAATCTTACTTAGCTGCAAATGAAAGTGTTGCGGTATGGTGATTTGGTCGGATGATATGTGCTACTCTTAAAAAATCGTATCATTGCTACAACTGCCGCCAACCGAAATGCAGATGTAAGTCATAAAACCTTCTGAGGCTGAAATTTTTTGCAGTATGCAAGCTATAGAACCTTTTCATGGTAATGTGAAGGCTGTATTAATAGCATCCAGCACGACACGCCGTAAGAGCTTGATTATTGGAGAATTGTTTCCCTAGCGAAATGTCGATAATCGAGAAAGCGTTTAATAAGCTTACCAAGCACCATAGGCTAATAGTAATTACACGGTGTTGTATAGACCAATAGGGTGGGTCATAAGAGTTCACAATTTGTTCGGTTTAATCGAGCAGATTGGGCCTGTAGAGTCATACAGAAAGCAGGAATGTTAGGATAGCTGACTACTATAGGTGACTATATCTATAATTTTTAGCGCGTAGAGCTCGCATATTCAGATCAGTTCCCATCTGTCTCAGTATGGCCCACCAAAACATAATTCAAGAAGAATGACCCCATTTCAGCATTGCGATAGATCATTCGTCCAAATGAGTATTGCGTTGCGGTATTCATTGGAACAGACGACATCTTGAGGCCTGCGAGAGCTAACCTGTATCGCCCGAGTGACTGCAACGTAGCTTTCCTTGCCGTCAGGATCCGAGAATACTGTACTTTCCAACATTTCAACCACCAAGCCAATCACACTTGATGCCTTCGCTCGTGCTATTGACTGGGGCCAGCGGCTTCATTGCCTTCCACATCTTGCAGTTGCTGCTTGATAAAGGCTACCATGTCCGGGCTACAGTGCGCTCACAAGCCAAAGCCGACTACATAGAGAAGCAGTTCCCTGACGCCAAGCTCGAGTTCGCCATTGTCGAGGATGTGGCTGAGAAGGGCACTTTTGACAAGGCCGTCAAAGGCGTCGATTACGTTGTGCACACTGCTTCACCGTTTCATATGCGTGCCATGGGACTGGACCTGCTGAAGCCTGCTGTTGATGGTACCCATGGTATACTCGAGGCTGCCATGAAGGAGCCTAAAATCAAGAAATTGGTCCTTACATCTTCCTTCGCAGCCATCGCAAACGTAATGAAAGGGGTCTGGCCAGGTCATGTTTATACGGAAGAAGACTGGAGCCCACTGACGAGGGAGCAGGGAATGGCGGGCCCAGCGGCCATCTCGTATCGTGCGAGTAAGAAATTAGCAGAAAAAACAATGTGGGACTTCAAGGAGCAGCACAAGCCGACCTTTGAGGTAGCTTCAATTTGTCCCCCGTATGTCTTTGGTCCAGTGCTGAATGAACAGTCGATGGAGACCCTGAACACGTCAAATATGCTGGTATGGAGCTGTATTACTGGGGAAGGTTTTAAAGAGATGGATGCTGGGTACGTGGATGTACGTGATGTTGCCCAAGCGCATCTATTGGCAATGGAAGCCAAAGGAAGCGAACGGTACCTCATCGGCAGCGGAGTGTTCTCCGCTTATCAGATGGTGCCTATTTTACGCAAACACTTCCCGGAATTGGACGCCAAGATCCCAAAATTCGACGAGTCAAACACGACTCCCATGGATGCTAAGTCACATTTTCAGATAGACAATTCAAAGTCCCGAAAATTGGGCGTACAATACCGTGACTTTGAGACTGTGGTTGTGGATACGGCCAAATCTTTGATTGCCATGGGAAAGAAGGAAGGGAAGCTCTAGATTAAAAGATGTAATGTAAGCCGATGAGAACCATGTGACTTCAGTTTAGATTAGTGACCTTCAACCCATGACAGATGTTGTGTTGCGGCCGACGTAGACGGGGTTCCTTTCAGTACGAGTACGAGAAAGAGGCTAAATACGAGACCTATCCACAGATTTGGTGCTGCTGTGTTTGCTTTATTACTTTGTTGCAACCCAAGGAGCTTTGAATTTCCTTCATGAGGATGAATTGGATTGATGCCGTGTGGAAGATTCACTCACTGATGTAGTACTGTTGCTGTGTCGCCATTCTATTTCACCTCGGCTATTCTTCACGACAATCAGTCTATCAGTTTTATGAAATGCAGGTGTACTGAGGGGGAATCCCCCTTTCTCGTCCTTCCTGTAGGCGCAACATTCAAGTTGATACCGCCATTCGGCCGAGCTTCTGGCAATAAACTCTTAGCACCATATTTTGGCAAAGTCCCTTTTGAAGATTCAGGACCAGTAGAATGAAGCCAAGTTGAGGAAGCGAGGAATCGCTGTTCTAACCCCGAGGCCGCTTGAAAACTCTTAGCCGGCTGTTGTTCATTTACATTGGGTGGCATTAGTCTGTTGGTCATTTCATCATTTTGACGTTCATCAGTGAATGAGGTCCGCACACTTTTCGAAATGCCAGGATTCGCCATTCCGACATTCACTGTAGTATTTGGCTCGACTATGCTGTTCCGCCAGTGTTTAGAATTGAAATTTTCATTAGAAGTGAAATTTGCCGCTTGCTTTCTCCCTTGCTCAGTTTCTTTAGACCCTTCAGAACTTTCAGCGGCTTGAGCGTGCGCATTATTTTCCCTTTCTCTGATGGAAATGCGTTCTTCGCAATAGTGGAACGTCTTTGTGGTCTTCATGGTACTTTCGTCAACAAAGCCAGACGTTGGACGTTGTGATATTGCCATCCAGCACGTTTGTACTGGATTGTGCACTGGGAGGCTTAGTCGTGACCTCGTCCGCACCAACAGCATTAAATTTGAACTTTGACATATTGCCATCGAGCGCGTTTGTACTAGTTGGTGCGCTGGGAGACTGTGTTGTTCCTCATATGAACCACTGATTTTCTCAACTGAACTGAGGTTCTCCTCATTTGTCACACTAGAGGCCGCAGATTTGGAAGACTCAGCTACAACCATACTAACAGTACCAGTAACTGCGTCCCCGGTGCTCGTAGAAGTAAGAGGTAGATATTGGTACAATGCCGCTGATTGGAAATTTAATGATAGATTGAAGAACTTACGGGAAAGTGCGGAGTAGATGTGAGAGGTGTTTTTTCGAGTACTGGGGAATTCTTTTCCACCCACCAAGGACATAGTCTTGTCCGAGCTGTTCCTGATCGAGTCTCCAGTTGACTCTGAAACGAACACACTTGTGGAAGTATGGTCTTCCAACCCTGCAGAAGACAGTGGGGATTTAGAGTCGTTGTAACGCTTGTTTAGTTGACTTGGTAAGATATGTTTGTGATTATTATCTACTGTCGGGGAATTCGAACAGAACAATTGATAGATAAAGTGCAGAGCATCGTCAGTGCGTGTAATATTATTAATAGTATCCGTAGGAGTCAGGACTTGTGTTAGATTTGATCCGGCTGTGAGATTTGACCGGCTACATTCACTCTCAAATCTGTCATGTTATGCAAAACGTTCCCTTTCGGGTCCATTTGGTGTTTGAAATCTGGGGAGTCTGATTTTACAGCATACTCAGAGGAAATGGATTGAGTGACTTCCATAATACTTAGGGAGTTTGCTATTGTTGTCGAGTCATCCACTTTTGTCGAATTAGCCATTAGAGCCTCTGGGAGGACGTGTTGATTTAATATTTGTAAGCCTTTCCAGTAACGTATTTAATAAAAACGGGCTGAACAGGTTCATCGATTTCTGTCGAACGTACTGACGGTGGGAATCGGTCTGACGCATCGGGCAAACTCGAGTTCGGTATGGAGCTTAATTCCATGGTCACGTTCCCATGCACCACTGGGTCGTGTGCATGAGCTTGCAGATTGATCGGGCTTTGCACGCCGGGGAACAATGTTGTGTGATTGTATGACGAATTCTGGGGTGAATTGCTGGAATTTGTAGGTACTTTCCCGAATCGCTCAGCTTCGATCTTTCCCGGTGAAGTAAGATTGGTATTAATGGAGAGATTTTTATCTGCATCTTTTTCCAAATAAGCCAGTGAAGTGATTGCTGGAATCACAGGTGCAATTGAAAAAATGTTTGGCAGTATATTATATCTCTTCATTCGTGAAGGCGCTCTTACTGTGTAAAGTTCAGAACCAAGCCAAGGGACTTGATGCTCTGAACTTTCCCAATTCAAAGGGTTTTCAGATAATTCAGGAAACATCTTGTTTCATGCTGAATATGGGGGCAAGTATGACAATCGTTCGACAAGGTCTAGGTTACCCTGTATACTCATGTGTGCTTTACCAACAAAGCCATAGATATCATCCTCGAGGTTGTGCGATTTGTAAACGATATCTAACTTATAGTTGTATCTCCATGAATTCAATTTCACACCTGGTTTCATTTCTAACCTAAATTGCTGATTTTCATATGATATTGCAGTCGAATAGTCTCCTTCTGACATTCGCTCGAGGTGTTTGTCGACTGTCATCTCTTTCCGTGTAAACAGGGCTTCGACTGGTGTTGCATTTCCTCTCAATATCTCGTCGGTAACAATAGCCTTGGACCATTCATAGCCAACAGGCAGGGTTACTGTGCAGAGAAAATAGCGGTCCTCACCGCGAGGAGGTATCCAAGTGCAAGCCCTTTGAAGGTTTATGTAGTTTAATTTTAATTTGTCGAAATATTTGGGTGAAGGAAATGCGATTTTTTTAGTCCGACTGCTACCGTTGTGATTGAACGTTCGATTAAATTTGAGGCTTCTTGACGTCCTATATGCGCTAAATCCTGGATCTAACGTCGTCATCAGTCGAAGCTTGCCATGAAAATCATCCTTCACACTCTGAGTTGCGTCACTGATAATGCACTCAATGGTCCCAGTCGCTAACTTCACAGTATCGCATGTCGCGATTCTCAAAGGAGCCTTATTGGTTCCTAAGTCGGCTTCGAGATACAGTTCTTTGAGTGGCACAACTCGCAAAATCGGGTCGATGTTTATTCGTACTACCTCATATTTCTTAGTATTATTAATAGTCCAGTGAAGGTCCACAATGAGGATGTCACTCATATGAAGATATAAACCATACTTTTCTTCTGCGGCCCTGTAACTTGAAGATGTGTAATAGCCGAGCTTGCAAGGGTAATAACTGTAAAGTAGAGTCTTCCCGATCGCAAAATCTGCAGGTCGTCCAAGTGCCAATGCACTGTGTAGGAAAACGAGGAGACTGAAGATGGTAGCGCCGCCTAAATGACCAAATCGGCCACTCTCACTGACTCTCATATTTGAGTCTGTGATAAGCAGGATACTCATGAGAAGCAGTCTAATGCTCGGGAGAAAACACTGGTTGGTTGTTTTAAATGAGATCTGATCTCAGAAAGCGTATCAGATGCTTTTAGAGATTCACAAATCGGGAGAGATCGGTAGCTCTCATTCCGATTCCCCAACCATTCCATTGAAAAAGCGCGAATGTAGTAGCGCCAAGCTCAATGGTCTGCTTAAAGATATGCGATATTCAACGAACTTGTTGCTACCGTTACCCCATTGATATTTTTAGAAAACTGATCAGCCGATCAACGGTGCGCTCCTGATTACGACCTTTGCCAAGCTTTTTATTTGTTTAGGAACAGGATGCAACGCAGACAGCATAATAGTTTTGCGACTTTAGCGGTTTTCCCCTTAAGTGCGAGTCTAGTCGGAAAGTTCAAACCAACATCATTCAAGAGTTGCCAATTGACCATGTACCCCTTTCAGAATTATCGAGCACTGCTATATGCAGCACAGCCAACACGTTCGATGTCTTTCCATGGAGCACCAATTCCAAGATCACATGATTAGACATGCGATGAGACTACCCTGTCGTCGGATATGGGTAAACTCTAAAATGTCGATCAAAATGCCCCGGCATGGCCATCGGCGTCATTTCAATTGAACATTTTACCTACACACAATCATCCACTCACCACGCCAATCGTATTACTTTCTGGTGCTACAGGTTTCATAGCCGCTCAGGTCCCCAATCTACCGTTAGAGAAAGGCTAGACGATGCGTGCGACTGCACAATCGCAGCCAAGTCGATGCCATTAAGAAACAGCATCCCAACGCCAAGCTAGAGTTAGCGATCGTGGAAGACATTGCCAAGAAAGGCGGGTTCGACAAGGCTGTTCAAGGTGTTGATTACGTTCTTCACACTGCATCCCCGTTCCATATGAAGGAAGTTGGTTTGGCATCGCTCGAGCCCGCGGTTCGAAGGGATGAACAATATGCCGCTGGATGCAGCCACAGAGGCCAAGCTTATAGAGGTGTTCATTACATCGTCCTTGGCGGCTATTCTTAATAGCTCGAAACATCCTTGGCCGGGCTATACCTACGATTATTGGAGTCCTCTGACGTGGGAAGATAGAATGAAAGAACCGGCAGCGACGAGTTACCGTGCAGTAAAGGCAGTGGCTGAAATGGCTATGTGGTACTTCAAGGAGAATAACAAGCCAAGTTTCGATGTTACAGCCATGAATCCTCCGTTGGTGTTTGGACTCGTGATTAACGACCAAAAGCTGGACAGTTTACACCTCCAATGTGAGTGTCTGGAATTTGTAAGTGGGCAGACGAAAGAGGTGACGTACGCAACCGCAGCATGGATAGATATGCGAGATAATGGCCAAGCACATGTTTTAAACATGGAAGCAAAAGGCAATGAACGGCATTTTGTCCGGACTATATACCGCGCAGGACTCCTCGTAGTCCTACGCAAGAATTTCCCAAAGGCTACCCATCCAGCAGCTCCTTCCTGGGCTCGATGAGAATTTACCAGGTGGATAACTCCAAGTGTCGCAAGCTGGGTGTCACCTATCGCGAAATTCAGACATCAATGGTGAAGACGGCTGAGTCACTGGTGGCCATGGCCAAGAATGAGGGTAAGGCCTCATAAAGAATCGTCTTTATAATCAGATGGACCATCGTTGGCCCTTGACATCTGTCTGCTTTCACTCCTCAAAATGGCATGCTTTTCCCATGTTTACGAATATGTAGCTTGAGCGACTCGGCCGAAAAGGCACAAATAATCGGCCCCACTTCCGCGCACCATATATAATCGTGATCGACCCAACATGCCACTCGTTCTCCTAACAGGCGCCAATGGCTTCATTGCCGCTCATATGCTGGAGCTGCTGCTCAGGAAAGACTACCATGTCCGCGCCACTGCGCGCTCCCAGTCCAAATGCGATGTCATTTGCAAGCAATACCCCACAGATGCTCTCGAGCTTGTGGTTGTGGAGGACTTCATGAAGGCTGCAGCATTCGACGAGGCAGTCAAGGGCGTCGACTACATCCTCCACACGGCGTCGCCTCTTCGTACAGACGCAATCGGGTTGGATATGATGCTCCCTGCCGTCAACGGCACCAAAAGCATCCTCCGCTCCGCTGCCACCCAGCCGCAACTGCGAAAAATTGTGTACACTTCCTCGTTTGGGGCAATTGTGGACCAGGCGAAGGAGCCATGGCCCGGTCACGTCTATACGGACGATCAATGGAGCCCGTTGACGTGGGAGGATGGTATTGCGGGCCCTCAGGCCTCATCCTATCGCGTCAGCAAGAAGTATGCTGAATTGGAGTTATGGGATTTCAAGCGCAACCAGAAACCGTCCTTTGACGTTGCAGCGATCTGTCCGCCATTGGTCTTTGGTCCCATCATCAATGACCAGACACTCGATACGATGAATACCTCGAATCAGGTCATTTGGAAGTATCTGAGCGGCCAGACTGCAGAGGTAGGTGATCTGGCTCGTGGATTTGCCGACGTGCGGGACGTGGCACAGGCTCATCTGTTGGCCATGGAGGCAAAGGGAAGCGAGCGCTATATCGTGACGGCAGGGCTATTCACGGAGCAAAGCATGGCCAATATCCTACGTCAACGCTTTCCGCACCTGCAGGCGAGTATTCCAGTCGGGGATCCTTCCAAGGCGCCGCTTCCCACCCTGGAGAAGCACTTCCAGACGGATGCGTCAAAGTCACGGAAGCTTGGCGTCACCTATCGGGACTTTGAAGCATGTCTCGTCGAGGCTGCAGAGTCGCTTATTGCCATGGCTAAGCGGGAAGGAAAGATGTGATGTACATTAGTTTCTATATATATTACAATCCCCTCAATACATGTTTAACACCCAAATAAGCTATTCCTCTTCTGTGCATTGACAGCTGCCTTCGGAGTCTGGCGAGGAGCATTCGACAGAGAGGCGAATATCCGCGCAGTGCATCAACAGCGGCCACGCGCGATCCACCTGCTTGCCAAAACTTGGATTGGCCAAGGAAGATGGAATGTAGGGTATTCCAGGGTCCTCATAGATCCAATGGTCCTTATCGGCATTGATGATATCCCGCAAATGCTCGTACACATGTTTAGACGTGCGGTGTATGCTCGCACGACTGGCCAGGAACTGGGCGTGAGAGGTCACCGGGATGGCTTCGTCCGGACATAGCTGGCCATAAGCAGCAGAGTAGATTTGCGGCATGCGCAACAATACGGACTGGTCGTCAAACGGATCTGTGCACGTGTTGCATGAGCAGTTCGACATGCTAACGCCAAGTGGCAGAAATGCAGTTGTTGGCCCAAAATTCTGCCGTATACGTGACACAATGGTGTTTACTTGTTGGAGCTTTGCGGGGAGGAAGAGCGTGTGTGTCGAAAGGGTGTCCCAATTGGCTAGAATATGCGCCAAGAAGGTCTCGCTTTCACGGCCTTTGGATTTGAGAATTTGTACGCTTTCAGCAGAGAGCATTTTCTCGATCACTCCCACATTTGCTTCCTCGTCTTTGGTGTATACCATTATCCTACGCGGATTCTTTTTGATATTTTCCAGCTCCTGGATCTGCTCAACGGCTTGTTTGACCATGCTGAGATCGTCCCTGTACTCCGAAACAACGATATCCAGGGTGGTTGCCCCTTTTTGAATGGCTGCAGCTTCGGGGAGTTCTAGTCTCTGCGGAGAGATGTCGCCCGACTTCACGTGTGTGAAAAGAAGGAGAAAAATGACCAGCGCAGTGAGGGTGCCACCCGCCAGAGCGAGCCTTTGACGCGTCGACTGCACACGACTAACCATCTGCGTCAATCCCTTTTTCCGCAGCGCTTGATAGCCATTCATGATGGTCTCTCCACCGAGTTTGTAGTAGACAAGGCCGCTTAAAGCGATTGCATAACCCAGAATCTGCAGTCCCGAGACCACAGTTCCCCATATGAGCACGGAGGCAAAGACCAAGAGGATGTCCTTGAGCACACCAGAGAGTGTGAGGACAAGTGACGACGTCTTACCAATCAGCATCACGACGGAGACATTAAGCCCAAAGGCTACCGAGGCATTTGCCAGTAGGATGAGAGGGCCCACGGACCATATGGCGTCGAGCGAGATGGTGGAGGATTCAAAGACCAAGCACGCCATTCCGTTCATAACGGCACATACCGGAGCAAAGTAGTAGAGCGAGACCAGCGGGTCCATCTTGTATTCCGTTCCCGACAAGAGCCGCTGCACCATGACAAGTCGTGTCGCTTCGCATACAATCCCACATGTTTGAAATACAAATCCAATGAAGACAAATGCAATCTCCCCATATGATGCTATTATGACCCCGAGCACAACCACGCTGATGTTTGCCAGCACGCGGAGATTTGGCGTATCTTGCCGCATCGCCCAGGAAGCCAGCAGCACGACGACTGGCGTTGTTGCCTTTAGCATCTGGATGAACGCGACGGACAGGTAAAGATAGGCATTGTTATTCAAGATGAGCGACATGCTGAAGAAGACGCCGATGGGGAGGATGGCGCGCATGTAGACTCTGCCGGTCATCTTGACGTTCCGCAGGCCGTCCAGCAGGTGTGTCGTGCGGGCCAGCAGCTGGGTCATGGCGGTCGCAAAGATGAGATGCACGGTAGTGAGGAAGATGGGAAAGGCGAAGCGATCGAGGATGAGTTTGTTGAAGAGGATGACACCTGAGGACAGTGCGATCCAGGCCACCACATAGACGGGGGCTGGTATCCTCTCTCGCTCCACAGACACGACTCCGTCATTCTCGTCGTCAATCAGGTCGTGTCGGCTCCCAATGCCGTTAATCTCGTGCTCGATCTCGTCGATGCGCTCCTCTTCGGTCATTCTGGTCGAGGGATTAGTCGTGGCTCCACCGTCTGCTCTAGTGTGGTTCTGTCCTCTACCTTGTTCCGCTCTGCCCAATGGAGAATGGCGCCACCAAAACGTTGCCCAAACGTCCAAATAATAAAAATAGCGACAACCAGCCTGCAGATTTGACAGCATTGTGACGTACGCCAGCGGCAAAATGTAAGGAGCGCCGAGCGGGAGTCGAGGCTAATGGTAGTCAGCAGAACTTGATTAAATGGAGGTCGATATCCTGGTCATTGGCGCCGGTCCGACCGGGCTGGGAGCAGCCAAACGCCTGAACCAGCTCTTCCCCGGGTCCTGGGCGGTCATTGACAGGAATGAGGTGGCGGGCGGGCTTGCCAGCACCGAAACCACCCCCGAGGGCTTCCTCTACGACGTCGGCGGACACGTTATCTTCTCCCACTACGCCTACTTTGACGATTGCCTACACGAGGCCCTGCCGCGCGAGGAGGACTGGTTCACGCACCAGCGCATCTCGTATGTGCGCTCGCGTGGGCTATGGGTTCCCTATCCCTACCAAAACAACATCTCCATGCTGCCAGAGGACGACCAGGTGGCGTGCATGCAGGGCATGATTGACTGCGTGCTAACCCCGGCCCACGGCCGTCCAAAGAACTTTGACGAATGGATCCTTCGTACGATGGGTGTCGGCGTCGCGGATTGCTTCATGCGACCCTACAATTACAAGGTATGGGCGGTACCCACCACCGAGATGCAGTGCGAGTGGCTCGGCGAGCGCGTGGCCGCACCCGACCTCAAGACCGTCACCAAGAATGTCATCTTGAAGAAGGCGGCTGGGAATTGGGGGCCGAATGCTACATTTCGCTTCCCCGCGCGCGACGGCACCGGCGGTATATGGAAGGCTGTCGCTCGCACCCTCCCCGCCGGCTGTCTGCAGTTCGGCAGGAGCGTCAAGAGCGTGGATGCGGATGCAAGGAAGGTGGTGCTCGAGGATGGCAGCGAAATCAAGTACGAAACGCTGGTCTCCACCATGGCGGTCGATCAGTTGGCAGACTACATGGGGAAGCCAGATATCCGCGAGCTTGCGCACAACTTATACTACTCCTCAACCCATGTGATTGGTATTGGTATTCGTGGCGCGCGCCCGGAGCGCATCGGCGACAAGTGCTGGCTCTACTTCCCGGAGGATAATTGTCCCTTTTACCGCGCGACCATCTTCTCAAACTATTCACCGTACAATGTCCCAGAGGATCATGTCCAGCTGCCCACGCTCCAGCTGGCCAACGGATCTAGAGGGACGGAAGGATCACGCCCTGGGCCATACTGGTCGCTGATGTTGGAAGTTTCCCAGAGCTCCATGAAGCCAGTCAATGAAGAGACGCTTCTTGCAGACACAATTGCAGGCGCCGTGGCGACAGATCTATGTCGTCCAGAGGACGAGATCGTCTCCACGTACCACCACAAGTTTGACCACGGATACCCCACGCCCTCTCTCCCACGCAACAAAATCCTAGGGGAGCTGCTGCCGCGGCTCGAGCAGCTGGGAATCTACTCGCGCGGACGATTTGGGTCGTGGAAGTACGAGGTCGGGAACCAGGACCATTCCTTTATGCTGGGCGTCGAAGCTGTTGATCACATTCTGCACGGCTCCCCCGAACTCACACTCAACTACCCCGACTTTGTCAACTCACGCGGTGGCAATCCGGAACGAAGGCTGCACAACCGTATGTAGAATGCAATATATCTTCTGTTTTACCTATGTATACTCATTTATCCCTCGGCCTTCTCGTCGATCCGGCCAGTCCCTTCAGCGATCTGCTGTCCGGCACCCCGCCCATGCTCACTGGCTGCGGCAGCCAAGGTGTCCACGCCCGACTCCCCTCTTCGATGGCGAGAAGTAGGCCGCGTCGTAGAGTAGGGCTCGTAAAAGTTGGTGAGGCCAGAAGCCTCTGATCGGTGACGTGCATGACGCCGTCGAGGTGGCGGCTGCGGAGGCTGCGCGATTGGTTGTGCGGGCTGCGGAGGAGCAGCCGGCTGTGCAGATGGTTGTGGGGATGGTTGAGATGGGCCTGGGGAGGCTTCCTTCCATCCTTGCGTAGATGAAGACGAGGGTTTGCGCTTCCTTGGCGACTGTGTCGTGTCGGTCGGGGACGAGACCGGGCCGCTTTGCGGCTGGCGTTGTTGGGGGACGTAGTGATGGAAGAAGAGAGACTGCGAAGGGGGTGGCGATCCAGTGAGATTGCCGATGTGAGTGTCGAATCCTTGCAGGCGAGGCGGCGCGCGTGATGGCGTGAATGGCGGACGTGCGGCGGGCATGCCTACCTGCGGCTGTGTCTGTATTGGGGGCGGCGCATGTGGGGTGGTGGCAGTCGCCGGCTGTTGGAGGGGCTGGGCTGCTTGGGTCGGAGGTTGGGCATGTGATTGCTGCTGGGGTTGGGGGAGCTGTGGAAGGGACGCGTAGCTGTAGGCTGGTTCGCGCGTTGCTTGCGCCTGACTCTGGCTCTGGTTCTGGACCTGCGCCTGCGCTGCCTGTGCCTGCTGTGTCTGCAAATACTCCCGTGCCCACTCCGCCGTCGATCCAATAGCGCCGCCACTGCCGCCAGCAAAGAGCACGGGCACCAGCGAGGGGTGCACGCCACCGCGCAAAGCCTCTTTCAGCAGATCCAGCTCCACCTTGCGGGTCTCGTAGCGATACGCCTCCTGCTTCGTCCGCTCCTCCTCGCTGTGCTTCCTCTCCTCCTCCGTGCGAGCGAGCAAGTACGACCGCAGCGACTCATCCGAGCCCTGCCAGGTCTGCGGGATGAGTGCCATGGCGTGTAGGCGAGGGCGATGGGTGGATGTATCTTCACTGGGTATATATCATGATGGAAGGGGGGGTGGCTGCGACGTGCAGGGGAGATTTACCTACTCTGGCCTCTAATATCCCTCTCGTCCCACCCTTTTCCCACTTGCATTTTCCCTTTTTCTCCTTTTCTTCCCCTTCCAGGCGCGGAAAACCGCCCAAACTAGCCCACCTCCTTCCCCATCGGGCGCTTACGTCCCGGGCCGCACGCTGATTGGCTGGATGGATTCCATGCAGCGGGAATATATTCCCAATAGAGATGTGTGGCTGATCCCAATGGGGCAAGAGCGGGCGGAGATTAGGAAGTTTCCTTCCTCCAGCTTTCATCCATACGACCACAAGACATATGCCAGCTTACGTAAAAGGTAATGATTGGAAGCGCTGGAAGGGGAAGGTGGGCTTCTGCATGCGGAAGGGCGGCAGAAGAGAGCACACCTTGACCATGGCACTGTCAAAGTCCTCGCCCTTTTGGATGTGAAGGGCGTTAATGGCGGCCAGGGCGGTTTGGCGTAGCACGTCTCGTCCCATGAGCATAAACACATCCCATATCTTTGTTAGTATGATTGCGTCTCCTCTCAGCCCCACCTGCAAAAGGGTCTCGTAGGAGACTGCGTTGGCATACAGCGTCAGATACCATCGTGTAGCAAATGAAAGTGGTTGAATATTCAGGGCAAGCAAGCAACGTCCTCCCCGGATCCGCTTCATGTCGCGCTCCAGAATGCTGAATTCGGCCAGCAGGCCTTCAAACCCAGGAGCATAGAGTTCGCTCAGGCCACGCTCTTCAAACATGCGCACCAGCATGACAAACGCCATCTCCTCATCGTAGTAGCACAGCAGGGTGGCTGCTAGCGTGGCCATGCCCTGCACATACCCAATCTCACCGAGGTAGAGGGAAAGGGCGTGCAGCGTGCGAAAAAGAAGCCGCTGGCCCATCCCGTACCTCTGGGAGAATAGGACGTGCTGTGAAATGGTGCGGGGAATGTCGAGATCGATCTGGCTGTCATAGGTGGAGGGCTCACTGGAGAGATGGTGATACATCTGCACAAGTTCCAGGTCCGAGGAGGGACTATGTTTGTTGTCGGTGAGGAAGGAGTGCCATGCACTGCTGCGCCAACAGTCTGGAATCCCCTTCAGGGTGCGTAGGACGAGCTTGCGCGACATGGGGAAGGAGTACGTCTTGCCAAAGCCTCCTTCTCGTGCCTGAGCCATCCTCTGCCACTTCCATGCTCGCCTCTTCTCCGTCTCCCGGGCCTGTTTCGTCAATGCAGGGTGGCTTGCTTTCGTGTAGAATCCATACCGGTCCACTTGCACGCCCTCCTCCTCCAACTCGTCCTTTGCCTCCTCGTACTGGCGCCGAACTAGATCTGCCTCTGTCTCCTGCTTCTCCGAGCATGCTGTGCGTACACTGGATGCCGATGCTGATGCTGAATGCTCCTCCATTTATTGCTCCATGAATTCTCGGGACGGCATTGTCAACAATCCACGAAACTAGCAAGTGGAGCGATCCGCAGAATCAGTCTACAGAGTAGATCACAAGTACAAAGAAGGCAGGAGGGCATTGGACAGCAGGATGAATTGCATCTTTTGCAAGATCGTCAAAGGCGATATTCCCAGCTTCAAGCTCATTGAAACAGACACCGTCTTCTCCTTCCTCGACATCAACCCCCTCTCACGCGGTCACGCGCTCGTCATCCCAAAGCACCACTGCGAAAAGTTCCATCAGCTCCCGGATGCGCATATGGTGGACCTGCTCGCTACCGCAAAGAAGATCGCCGTCGCCGAGCGCCTCGAAGACTACAACCTGCTACAAAACAATGGGCGCATTGCCAATCAACAGGTGGATCATGTGCACTTCCACATCATCAACAAGCCAAATGCCGAGGAGGGGCTGAAAATTGGATGGCCTAGTCAACCCACCAACATGGACAGCCTGAAGGAGTACCACACCATGATCAAGGAACGACTGTAGTCATAGCCCTGTACTCATCAGCCCATGTCACCGTCTAGCCCTGTATGCGCCTCGATCTGTCTGTCTATTTTTAAATTAAACATAACTCCTATACGATTCACCGGCCCACGCACGGATCGCCTGCAAATGGCGGTCTCTGGGGCCTTGACGGGCAGCTTGGGGAACCTCTACGTCACCAATGCTGCAGAAGAGGACGATGTGCCTTCGTGTGCTCGCGCAGAGCCGACGGTGGGAGGAGGTGCTGGTGAGGAGGCAAACCGGGCTTGGGACGAGAGAGGAGCGGCCGTCCTTGTGCGGCAGGAAAGCGATCTCAATGGGAATGTAGTCACCAAGGTCATCAAAAAGGGGGTACGCGATTTCTCGTTTGGCCGTACATTGGGCGAAGGATCCTATTCCACGGTCGTCGCTGCTACGGACCGCCAGACACTCAAGGAATACGCCATCAAAGTCCTCGACAAGCGGCACATTATCAAAGAGAAGAAGGTCAAATACGTGAATATCGAGAAGAACACACTCAACAGGCTAGGAAATCACCCAGGCATTGTTCGTCTCTACTATACATTCCAAGACGAGCGATCCCTCTACTTTGTCCTCGATCTAGCTGCAAATGGTGAGCTGCTGTCGTTTGTGAAGAAGCTCGGCTCCTTTGATGAGGAATGCACCCGCTTCTTCGCTGCTCAGATCCTTGATGCTGTGGAGTATATGCATTCAAGAGGCGTTATCCACCGCGACCTGAAGCCGGAAAAGTGAGTCCACATGAGATCCTCCTAATCATAGTGTCCTGCTGGACGATCGCATGCGTGTTAAGATAACTGATTTTGGGACGGCCAAGATCCTCGAACCAAAGGTCCAGGGCCAGCCCGTCGCTCCTGCCGACTCACGCGCAAACTCATTCGTCGGAACAGCGGAGTACGTCTCACCAGAGCTCCTGACCGACAAGGCAACCTGCAAGGCTTCAGATTTGTGGGCGTTCGGATGCATTGTGTACCAGTTGTTAGCTGGTCGACCACCTTTCAAGGCCAGCAATGAGTACCAGACCTTTCAACGGATCGTGGCGCTGGACTACTCTTTTCCAGTCGGCTTCCCAACCCTTGCACAGGACTTGGTGCAGAAGTTGCTGGTGGCAGACCCAGCAAAACGACTCGCCATCCCCCAAATCAAGGCTCACCCTTTTTTTGCAAGCATCCAATGGGGACGACCGCTGTGGAAGCGTAAGGCCCCACGACTCATGCCCTACCGTCCCAACGGCGTGGACAAAGTTATCTGTTTAGATCCCACTCCCTCTCCTGGTCATCTCCTCTCGCAGCCCCGAACCGGGCCCGCGAACAGCGTGCCGCCGCCTTCTCAGCTCGATATCGAATGGTCTCATGTCCTTTCGCAACCCAGCGAGCGCGTCCTCAAAATCGGCCTGCTGCGGGTCTCCACGTCGACAGCTTCACCCACCCTCCCCTCCGATTCTAAACTCTCGCGCTTCTTCCTACCTCATCATATGCCGAAGCGGAAGCTGAGGCGGGTAGTGCTTACTACCATGGGCCGTCTATTCATTGTTGCTGACGATGGACAACCAAAGATCGGTCCGGTAGAGCTGCTGCGGACGGTCATCCGCACCAAGTCGCATCGTAGTGATGCCTTTGTCATTGAATCTGTGAGCTGCTTCGCTATGCCTTTGCTAATACAGACTGATATTGCATACGAATTCGAGGATCCAAATGATGCATTAAATGTTGCTGCGTGGATTGGCGCATTGGAGCAGGCACGCAAGCAGGCACAGCACTCTCCGGTCTTCGACCATCCTATATTAGAACCACCGAAGCGGAATAGGCAGAGCAAAGGATATGCTTTGACGTCCGTCTTTTAGCTTGGCGAGTGTGACAAATTGACAGGGTAGTACGTTGTATACATTCACCAATTCCATTGCATGGTCGTAACTTTGACTAGGTGAGGTCGAGCACTTCCACATTATTGAAGCTTGGGTCTATTGGCTTGCCATCTTCAACTTCTTTCCATGACCCCGGCAGACTAGTCCGCAGGACAACCCGCTTGCTTGGACTTTTTGCCGGCTCATCAAGAGGCAAGACGCCACGTGGGGAATTCTTTCTGATTTGCGGCGTCTGCGGATCTAGAACGTTGTCTCGCCTCCGCGCTGGATAAGCAATCTCCTTTCCTGGCTCTGTAGAGACATGCTGTAAATTAGGAGAGTACGCGGTCTTTGACATTGGCTTTGTCGTCGTAAAATACTTGTGCAGCGCACCTCTTTGATCGTGTCCTAAGACTTGCTTTGTCTGTGCTTTTCCTTTTGGTCGCTGCGCTTTCTTTTCTAGTTCCCACGCCCCCACCTGCTCAGAAGTCGAAGGAACTAGGCATCTCAGAATCCATATCCTCGTTTCACCAAAAGGATCGAAAGTACTTGACTTGGTGGGTCCATCCCCTCCCTGTGATGGTGTGGGCAGTCCATCATCAGACTCTGCAATTTGTTGATCTTCCTCCACATCCAGATCGATACCGACGATTTCTGCAGGCACAAAATGGCATCGAAACTCCATACTGCTATCCGTTGACGTATGGGTACGTGTACCGTGAATTTCAAAAGAGTTTCCAGCTCGTCCATGCAGAATCTTCCACGACAAGATAGGAGGAGACATGGCACGGATAAATTTGAGCGCGCCCCAAGTTCCGCGCCAATTGAAATAATGCCCCGTGAATTTCCGTAGACCAGCAATATCTGGCACACCAAGCCATATGCCTTGCAGATCGTGTTCGCAGACCCTAGGGTTCACGTAGTACTCCAAAACTTGCCGATTTGGAAAGTCAGGCGCGACCTTGAGAACTGGATGCTTCCTTTGGAAATGCCCTTGCTGATTCGTCCGCAGCTCCTCCACAAAATCATCCCTCCAGCTTTCCAAGGAGGAAGCCGCAAGCATGGTCTCACCGAACCCGGCTATGCCTGCCTGAACTGCTGTCTTGATGCCACATCTGAAGATTCCGGCTGGTATATAATCCCCTCCAGACATTAGAGCAATAAGTATCATTCCCGCAGGCGTTAGCTGTTTCTCCTCTTTAATAGTCGGGAGATCATACATTGTGACATGAGTAGGAGCATTGTTTGAATTCTCACTCCGCCAGCTGCGTATCACCTTTGCCCCGGAAAACATGAGGGCGTCGACATCTTCAGTCATTATCACATCAATCACGCCCTGCCGCTGCAGTCGCGCCAATTCTGCTTCTGCCTCGCCGGTTGCCTCTATCCAATCAAAACCAAAGAGCTCAATCAGCTTCTTCATGGGCTTGAATAGGTGTTGGGAGTTATATTCCAACCCTCCTACGCACTTATTCCGTTTGAACTCTGGCCGATCGTCCCCGTCAAAAACAAAGAGGGGAGATATTCCCAAAAGCAGAAGCTTGCATAATCGGTAAAAGAGCGTGCGGAGATCAGGGTGCGCGCCGCCTATAGCTGCCTTGATTTGAAAGGACCATATTGAGATATCGATGCCAAGGCGAAAGTGACCCTTGCTCTTGTACCCCTCTTCCACCAACTTCGCCAGCGCCACCTTCCTGCCCGCGCCTATCTCCTTCCAAAGCAAAGGAATGCCCATGAATCTAATGACGCAGTCGGGCGATCTATGTTCATCTGGTTGTCACACCAACCTCATCGAAGATCTCAGGCACCACCAACCAAACTCTGTATGAACCTATGAATGAACAATGAAGGTCAAGACACTCTCGAGGTCGACGAATGACTATTTACCATCGTCAAGTGGTGATGTACGCCTGCCAAGGAATCTTCATCCAGCACTGCATCCCCACGAGAGGGCGAGAGAGTACACGCGGGCCTTAAATGCTACGAAGCTGGAAAGGATGTTTGCCGCTCCTTTCATCGCACAGATGGGTCACGGACATGTCGATGGCGTCTACACGACCCGAAAGAATCCTCGAAGATTGGAGGAAGTGGCGAGTGGTAGTGGTGATGGCGAAGTCAGCGTATGGAACATGGCTGACCAATCGTCTGTATTTACGACAAAGGCCCACCAGAATATCGTGAAGGGGTTGTGCTGGACAAAGCAAGGGAAGCTGCTGTCTTGTGCCACAGACCAGTATGTCAAGCTCTGGGACCCATCAGCTAACGCTACTGAACCTGTCAAAACCTACCTTGGAAGTACTGCATTCAACTCCATTGACCATCACAGAAATGATGATGTCTTTGCTACGGCAGCACAAGATATCCAGATCTGGGATGAGCATCGCTCGGATCCGGTATCGACATTGTCATGGGGGGCGGAGACCGTCAATGCTGTTCGCTTCAATCAAACCGAGACATCTGTCCTTGCGTCGGCAGGCTCAGACCGCACGCTCATCTTGTATGACATCCGGACCTCATCCCCTCTCTCCCGCCTCATTACCCAGCTGCGCACAAATGCAATCGCATGGAATCCAATGGAAGCCTTCAACTTTGCAACAGCTTGCGAAGATCACAATGTTTACATATTCGACATGAGAAAGCTCAATCGCGCTCTCAATGTACTCAAAGACCATGTTGCCGCAGTGATGGATGTCGACTTCTCCCCGACTGGAGAAGAACTCGTCACTGGCTCATACGACAGGACCATTAGACTCTACAGGCGGCAAGACGGACATTCGCGAGATATTTACCACACCAAACGAATGCAGAGGGTCTTTGCTGTGCAGTATTCTATGGACTCACGGTACATTATATCTGGGAGTGACGACGGAAATGTGAGATTATGGAGGGCTCAGGCTGCCTCTCGGTCCAATATCCGATCTGCGCGCGAACGAGCAAAACTCGAATACGACGAAACATTAAAAGAACGATATAAGCATATTCCGGAAATTAGACGCATTGCACGCCAGCGGCATATTCCTAAAGCCATTAAGAAGACCTCGCAAACCAAGAAGATTGAGGAAGCAAGCATTAAGCGCCGAGAGGATAATGTTCGACGACACTCAAAGAAGGGAGCTGTTCCCTTTCGGAGCGAGAGAGACAAAATGGTCTTTAGTCACCAGCAGTGAATGCCCATGCATATGTACATACTTTAGGCTTTCAATAATGCCTTGTCTTGGCCTTTTTCTATTTCTTTCGTTGCTTGTGCCTTCCTTGTCACTATTGACTCCTGCATCATTCCAACTAGAGTCCACTTCCCGGGCTGATCCCATTGTTTGGATTGTACGACGACATATTCTGTTGAGTCGAATGTTTTGACATGGGCTCCCTCTTCATTCGAAGTTGGAGCAGCCTCTTGACGAGCATGTATCCGCACGACAGCCTGGCCCAGGTACATCTCATTCATCGGATTCTTGAACGCCTTTATGGAAACAAACTTGGGAGTCGAGAGCAATTCCACCATACGCCATGCGACCTTTTGGCCAGCTCTCGGCCTTCGACCTATTTTGGTCTGCAGCTCTTTGGCCAATTTCCGGGAGCAGAAAGGCTGTACCTCGTTTATCCTACCCCGGGCAAACGCCTCATTCATTTTCTCCCACATGCTTATGGTGTCGGCCTTTACTAGAGTCCAGTTTATTTTCCTTGGCCGCATAACTCTTTTGAGCATGGCTGCCGCCAATGTGCTGCCAACATACTGGCCAATGAAAGTTTTTAACGCGACTTTTAGACGTAGTCCAATGTGTGTCCATGGTGGGCGGTTCTTCCCTGTCGGCGGGATGAAGACTTCCAGTGGATCGATGTCTGCCACAAAGCCAGGATTTGCAGCTGCTCTAGTCTTCTTTGCCTGTGAAGAGTAAAGACACCGTGGCGGTAGTGCGGCAGGTCTCGCAACACTCCAACCACTCCCAGCACTCCTCCAGCGGCAGCAGGTCTGGGACAACGGCCGCGACCAAGCTGTGGACGTCATTCGTTGACTCCTCGACAGATTTCGGCTACCGGCAACTGTAGACGTTGGCCAAGCCAGGAGGTGGGAACTTGATGAGCGAAGAAGATGACGACGAGCATCAGGTCCTGCAGCACGATGGAAACCGGGTGGCAATAAATGTCGAGGGAGCCGACAATGAGGAAGACGACGGCGATTTGGGACACAGTGGCCTGCGTGGACAAGCCTCTAGCTCGCACCTGCCGGCTTCGTTAGACGACCGAAGAGTCCCAGTGATAAGACACTCATCATCAGTCTACGATCCGTGGGGTGAGAACGAGGTGGAGCTTGTTTCTGTTCCGTCAGAGACGAAGTGGAAACCCCATGCTGGCGATTTTAATGGCTACGACACATCCTACCCCTCTTTGGCTTCCTCCACCCAGTCGCTGAATGAGGAGGATGAGTACGAAGCAGTCATCGAGAACAATGCCCTCAATGAAGAAGAAAAAGCCGAGCTGATGCAAAAGATATTCACCAGCGCAGCGAGTAATGACAATCAAGATCGCGTGGATAGATTGCTGAGCGGACGGGCGCGAACCTATGTTGACGTCAACCAGCCAGATGAAGAGGGTACCACCCCTCTTATATATGCGTGCTGTTTCGGTCACATTGTGATGGCTGCAAAATTACTTGACGTCGGCGCTAACCCAAATGGCCAGGATAAGCATGCGTGGTCGGCGTTGATGTGGGCCATGAACAACAACCATACTGGTATTGTCAAACTGCTTCTGGAACGCGGGGCGTCCACCAGTGTCAAATCCTCCACCGGACGCACGGCCATGGATTTCATCACTCCGAATACTGAGCTGTCGGACTTTATGAATGAGACCGGCTATATTGGCTCTGCTGGAGCCGGCACTGATTTTTACCAGTCAGGACTAGCAGAAGATCGATTTGAGGATCAGCTGGCGGAGAACGAACTCAAGCAAAGAATGATGATGGAGAGCTCCATGAATTTGGAAGTGGATCTTGCCAGCCTTGGCCTTGGAGCAACTGCTGCCAATCTTGAAGAAACCGAGCTGGATGAGACACCGGATTTTGTGTGGGACAAATGCTTGCCCGATCAAATGTTTGTCTTCTCAGAGGACGACATGGACCGGATTCTCGATATTTCTATCTCCAAAATGCAGCCTCTTCGCTCGCCCTTACAAAAACCCGTGCCAGCAAACGTCTTATTCCTCTGTGCTAGATATGCCCACCATTCCGGAAACCATGACTTACTGAGTATGTTCTTCGAGGAGTCGGAGCGCCTCATCAATGCTGTGGTCATGGCGCATCATGATGACATGCCACTACTAGCCTTTTGGATATCCAACGTGACCTTGTTGCTCTATTATGTAAAGAAAGACATCACGCTCGTGGCGGCCAGCAGCAATTTCCAGCTTCATCTCTCTGAATTACTCAATGATATTTATCTCAATTTTGTCGGTGATGCCATTCGCCGCATGGATAAAGTGCTCAACGAGGCAATCCTTGACCATGAGACCATACCCGGCCTCAACACGGTAACATTTCAATCGGAATGGCGATTGTTTCGTCGGAAGAGGGATCAAGAATTACAAGATCCCATACTGCCACCGTCCCCTCGCCAGCGTGCAAAAATCTCACCTCGAAATATAAACTCCTTACTCTCCTCAACACTCTTCGTCCTCGATCTCTACGACATCCACCCTGTCATCATTTCGCAAATTCTCGCACAATTATTTTATTGGCTTGGTGCGGAGCTCTTCAATCGTACCATGCAGCACAAAAAGTACCTTGCAAGAACTAGAGCCATGCAAATTCGGCTGAATGTCTCTACGCTGGAAGACTGGGCAAAGAATAACAATCGCAGCGGTGGGCGGTATGAGCAGGGCTCGCTCGTTCCTAGTGGCGAGAGCACACTAGAAGCTGCACGGAAACATCTCGCCCCGATCATTCAACTGCTGCAATGGTTACAATGCTTCTCTTCCCTCGGAGACGACTTTGAGTCCTTTATAGCAACCCTGCAGCAACTCCCGCATTTGACTGCAAAGCAATTAATGTATGCTGCAGGCAAATATCGTATGGAAGTTGGCGAAAAGGGCCTCAAGCCAGATATGAAGGCCTACTTATCGGAGCTCGATGCGAGTCCTCCAGTCTCGCAGAGCAGATCCCCTACTAGTGAGAGTGGGCCTGAGAAAGACTTCAAGACGGACCCAGATCAAGCAACACAAACACCCAAAGTGGCCTCTGGAGACACGAATAGCTCCATGGAAGCGGAGCACAGTCGTGTCGTGGACGACAAAGGCATACACTTGGGCGTCCACGCTGAGCGAGGAATAGGGCATGACTACAACGCGGGCGAGTATTCCAACTCTCTCTGGCTGGATTCAAGGCTGATGCTGCCGTTTGTCCTGCCCACTACCACAGAGACGGTTGTGACGTACGGCGCTGGTCTGGGAGGAGTCAATCGAGATCGCGAGAAGAAGTATCAGCCCACCCTCCCGTCCGAATTTGTCACTCGATTGGATGCCACCAGCGAGCCCAGCAGGCCTGGCCTGGCGCATATTTGGCAGCCGCGTGGAGACGGCAAGGAGGACAAGCGATGACAATCTGGAAATCCAGAGGAGGCACGTGAGACGACTGAGTGTGATGATTGTTACGGCGGTGCCATGATGGGAATTTTTGTACATACTCCAAATTCGTGACCGGATGCTACTCTCGCTAGTACCCCGACCCTTGCCTCCGTACCCCCAAGACATCAGACTCTCTCGCTTATACTTCGCCATCGTGAGCTTGGCGGCGAAACCTCCCGGCCGAGCAAACCGTATGATTTCTTAGCAGGCCCAGCCGTCGGTTCATTACTGAGGCATTCGTCCATCTCGTCAATATTCTCCTTCTCTTTGGAGAAAAGACCCTTCAGGTTCTTGCTGAGGGAGAATTGCCGTGATGGTCGCTTGGGCTGCAATGGAGAGTTGTTGCGTGTATTTGGACTAGACATCTGCGATAGACTCTGATGCCTCCTGGCACCCACTTGCGGTACTTTGAAGACGGGCCGTGCTATGGTCTCTGGTTTCGTCGATGAAAACAAGGAAGATGGATTGGCGTGCGATAGAAGTAGCCTCTGACTCCTTTCCAGAGCTGCCGTTCGCAGTCTATTCTCAAGTTCAGCTGCTCGCTCCGTCAGCTCATGAAACTCGTGCTTGCGAAAGGAGAGGGCAGTCTCAACGGCAGTCAATTGGGCCGTTGCCAGGATTCGATCTTTCTGTATGCCTTCCAATTCATGAAGCGCCTTCTCTCGCGAAATTTCCTGTTGCTTTTGAGAGTCGGAGAGGAGGGTGAGCACGTCAAACGTGTCCTGTAATCGTCCGTGAACGATTTCCAATATGGATAAATCTGGCAGCACTGGCGCCGGTGGGTGGCTGAAATAGTTGTCAAGGCGCTTGCCGATCGCATCTACCGCCTCCTCGGAGGATTGACTATTGGTTATGATTTCATGCTTGATGCTTAACATTGCCCTCTGTACTTCATCCTGCATCGGTGCATCATTTCGCGATACTTTGGACGCCAGCTCTTCAAGAGCGCGTACCATGCGCTCCTTTGACGTATCCGTCCTCAAGTCCTCTCTGATATCGCGCAGCACTTCGCGGATCTCCTGGTCCCGAGCATGTGTAGCAGCTTTCAGGTTGCCCAGCTCTCCCTGGTTATCCCTGCTGCGATTGGTCAGTCCATCCATACGCGCATTCGTCTGTTGAAGCATAAAGTAGATGTCACTCAGCTTCCCGAGCGCTTGTCGCTGTAGAGACGTGTCGTGCCCACTTTGTACAGAAATCGTGGGTTCGGTTGTTTGCATGCTGCGTTGTGTCTCCTCTCGCGGCATGGACGACTGTGCCCTTGCGGCTCTTTCCCGACTCGAGCAATGGACTGTGTAGGCGATGGAGTGTCGCAAGCTTTATTGACTCGTTGCCAGATTCGTATCGCCGCAACAACCGCTTCGCATCAGGGTTTCGAGGGCTCAGCGTGACTCGCTCTTCCGAATCAGCAACCACCAAATTCCAACGCCATGGCGAGATTCTTGAAGAATGGAAAGGTGGCCATCGTGACGAGAGGGCGGTATGCAGGGAAGAAGGTAGTCATCGTGAAGACGATGGACGATGGAAGCAAGTCGCATCCGTTTGGCCATGCGCTTGTCGCTGGCGTCGAGAGGTATCCGCTGAAAGTGACCAAGGGAATGGGCCAGAAGAAAGTGGCCAAGCGGAGCAAGGTCAAGCCGTTCATCAAAGTCGTCAACTACAATCACATGATGCCCACGCGGTATGCCTTGGAACTGGACGCGCTGAAAGGGGTCATTGCACAGGATACGTTCAAGGAGCCGAGTCAGCGAGAGGATGCAAAGAAGTCGATCAAGAAGACGTTCGAGGAGAAGTACCAGTCGGGGAAGAACAAGTGGTTCTTTCAACCGCTGAGATTCTAAATGTATGATAACAATAAGCACAAGCACTCGTCTAGGCGGCCGTAGAGGCCTTTTCGTACAACAAGTCCACCACGGTAGAGAGGTGCTTGATGGTCTCCAGGGCCGCGTCGTACGTCTTGTCCTCTTTGGGTTTATCAAAGACAATCAAGCATCCAGCTCCCTGGTCTATGACTCCGTAGAAGACGTTGTCCAAGATCATCTGACTCAGCTTGCCCTCGACCTGGTCCAGAGAGAGTCCCACCACCTCGGCAACATGCGCAACCTCTACTTTGCTGAAGGGCTCGATTACGCGCACGAGATTTTGCTCGAGCAGGGAGTCGTAGAGGGCGGTGAAGTGCGTGCGAATAATCGGGTCCGTGCGCAGTTCCTGCTTGAAGTTCTCGAGAGCCGTCTCGAATTCGGAGAGCGAGCGGTTCTCGTACGCGCGGGCCACGGCAGCCATGGCGTCAATATCCCGCCCGGCATACTTGACCGCCATCTTGTTGCCGAGGATGGACTGTGTGTCGTCCGTCAGGTTGAGCATGATCTTTGACAGGAGCATGTACTTGAGGGCGGACACAGCGCGGGGATCCTGGTGGCTGGAATACCCATCCAGTGCTTCGACAAAGTAGGAGTGCGCCGTCTGAAAGTCCTTGTCGTCCGCATGCAAAATGCCACTCTGCAAGTCCAAGCTGGCTTGCAGCAGCGGCGGGCAGTAGACTGCGTTGGCCGACGTCCGGGCCGACGTGAGGGCCGCCTTTGATTTGGGGAGGTTGCGCAGGGCATGGTAGGCCTTGCTCTCCAGCAGCTGCACCTCCACCAGCACCACCTTGTCGTCCAGCCGCTTGAGCTCCTTCAGCAGGGTGCTGATGAGCGCGAGGGCCTCGGCGTAGGAGGGCTTCTCCAGATACAGCGCCACCAGCCGGGTCTGCAGGTTGAGGCGCAGGAAGCCCCTCTTCTCCTGCACGGCCCACTCGATGCACTCCCTCGTCACCCCGATCTGCACCTCCGTCGTCCCGGCCGTCGTCGACAGGCAGTCCAGCAGGCTGCGGATGACCTTTGCCGTCTTGGCCTTGGGGAAGTGGGCCATGACGTGTCTGCTCTCGCGCACCAAGCCGCCCAGCCTCTGCGCGTCCTTGCGCCCTTTGTACAGCTCGCCCAGGCCATTCAGCGCTGCTTCCTGCTCCTTGACGGCCTTTTCCGTCCTCGCCGGCTCCTGCTCGAGCACCTTCACCCACTCGTCCTCCTTGTCATCCATCACGACGTATCCACGAGATCGACGAGACGAGATGAGCAATGCGCAACAATCACAGGCAGCAACGCAGGCGAGACAACGCGTCGCGCACAAGCCCACGGATCTCTCGCTCTCCGCCAAGATCGAGGCGCTGGTCCCGGACGCCAAGCTCTACCGCGACCTGCAGACCGTGGAGCAGCGCATCGATGCGACGATTACGAGGAAGCGACTGGATCTCCAGGATGCGCTCAACCGCGCCATGAGGAGGAAGAAGACGATGCGCATCTTCGTCTCGAATACGGCGCACGACCAGCCGTGGCAGAGCAATGATCAGTTGGAGGAGAATGCCTTTGATTTCGAGACGGGCGCCATCCCGCAATGGACCCTGTGCATCGAAGGCCGTCTATTGGAGGAGGAGGAGGAGGAGGAGGGGAGGAAGTTCAGCTCATTCTTCCGGCAGATTGTGGTGGAGATCGATCGTCCGAGGGACCTCTACCCCGAGAGCAACTTTGTCGAGTGGCACAGGGCACGGAGCGCAGAGGCGTTTGACGGGTTCACGGTTAGGCGGAAGGGCGATCTCAACGTGGACGTCAAGATCACGCTGGTGGTGGACGAGTACCCCGACACGTACCGGCTCTCGCCCCGCCTCGGCCGCCTGCTCGACCTCAGGGAGGAGACGCGCCCGGGCATTGTGATGGCGTTGTGGCAGTACATCCGCTTCCACAATCTCCAGGACGCGGACGAGCGGCGCCTCATTCATTGTGACGAGGCCCTGCAGCACGTCTTCAATACGGAGCGGCTCTTCTTCCCGCGCATCCCCGAACTCATCAACGCGCACTTGCTCCCCCCCGAGACGACCTCCTTCACCTACACGGTCCGCGTGGACAAGGCGAAGCACATGAGCGCGACGGCGTACGACGTCGAAGTGGAGATCGACGACCCCACCCGACAAAAGATGCACGACATCCTCACCGGCATCCACAACACGGGAGAACTCTCCCAGCTGGACGAGAGCATGGCCTTGACGGTGCACGCCATCAACTCTGCAAAAGCAAAGCGGGACTTTTTGAGTTCCTTTGCGCTGAATCCGGCGGAAGCCATCAATCGCTGGGTGGAGAGTCAGAGCAACGATCTGCACATCATCCTCGGCGACCGTGACATTGCACGGGAGGATATAAGGCGAAGCAGTTTCTACGCGAAGCCGGCCATCAAAGAGTCTGTGTTTTATGTATTGAACCAACGTGGTATTGCCCAGTAGCCTTGTATGTATATTACGTATATCCCTAGGATCCTATCGGATGTAGGACGTCCGCATATAGGGCTCGAGAGCCTGTGGCAATCGCACCCCCTCTCCATCCCATCCCGTCTCCAGGAGCGCAATGAGAAGACGGGGGATGGCAGCCGCCGTGCCATTGACGGTATGCACAAAGTCCATCTGTCCATCCGCACTTTTATGTCTGGCATGGAGTCGGCGAGACTGGTAGTCTGTGCAATTGGAGCAGGACGTGATCTCGCCCCATTTCTGCCGCCCAGGCATCCACGCCTCGATGTCGTGCTTGCGGTAGGCAGACGCGCCCAGATCGTTGGGCGGCATGTCCAGCACGCGCGCACAGAGCCCTAGACCCTCCACCATCTCTTGCTGCAGCAGACGAATCTCATTCAGCATGCCTTCGGAATCACGGGGGGCGGTGAATGCGAATAACTCCACTTTGCAAAACTCATGGACTCGGAATAGGCCGCGCGATGCGGCGCCTCGCGATCCTGCTTCCGCGCGGTACGAACGTCCGACGCCGACAATCCGTTTGGGGAGCTCGTCGGGGGTGAAGATGCGGTTTAGGCCGAGGCCGGCCAGCGGGATCTCTGCCGTCCCTGCCAGGCTCAAGCGCTCTTCGGCATCCCCTTTGTCGGACTCGAGGTGGTAGACTTGTTGGCCGATTTCATCTCGCGGCTGGTATCCGCACGCGGCGACCAATCCACTGCGCACGACACTCGGTGCAGAAACCATTTCCCAGCCCCGCTTGCTGGCTATGTCCAGGGAGTGGGACACGAGCGCCTGTTCCAGCAGGACTAGAGCATTCTTGAGGTAGTACCATCCGTACCCCGAGACCTCTCCAGCGGCTGGCAGGTCCAACAAGTGCAGGCGGTCGCAAATGTCCAGATGGTCGAGAGAGGGCTCCCGTGGCGTGCCAATGGTGTGCATGAGAGAGGGCTTGGTGATGGAGCGAGGGGCGGGGTGGATATCGTTTGGGATTTTTGCTGCCAAAGCGTGGAGGTGCGACTCCATGGACCGTGATGTTTCCTGCATTCCATGCAGTTCCTTCTTTATCCGAGCAGCTTCGCGCATCACATCCGGCGATCGGACTTGGTCAGAGAGCTTGTTCCTCCTGCTGCGGAGCTCGTTCACGTGCCGCGAGTGCGTGACCCATTCCGCGTACAGGGAAGCCACTTGGGGGACGCTCTCCGCTGCGCCCATCATATTCCGGTCGCGACAGTTCTGCTGGATCTCCACCACGTTCGCAGCCATGGAACGAATGTCCAACCGGGGCTTGAAGCGCATTTCATCTATCTCATTCCAGTCCAGTCATTCATTCGTCTGATCTGATAACGTCGATCTGATCTCCATCACGTGAGCAGAGGGAAGGGAGCAGATGGAGTACAGCGACAGCGTGTCCGAGGAGGAGGCGGCCTTCTCCCATTCCTCTGGCCGGAACAAGCGCAGACGCGACCTGGCCGACCGGCTGAGCAGCCTCAACGCCTCCTTTGTGCTGCACCGCGACATCCACTACCGCACCCTCCTCAACCACCTGCAGACCGACATCAGCACCCTGCACGACGGGACCAACCCCGCCTTCACAGACACGGTGGGGGACCTGGAGGAGGAGCGAGACGGCGGCCTGCAGCAGCTCAAGCTCTACCGCGACTTCCTCATCGACCGGGCCGGGCGGGAGTACGAGCGCGAGTGCGAGGCGGCCGAGGAGGAGTACAAGCAGCTCACGAGCTCGTTGAAGGAGCGGCTGCTGACGCGCTGGACGGCGCAGAAGAAGCGGCTGCGCGAGGACAAGGAGATGATTGACGTGGCCAACGACTCCTCCATGCTGCTGCACCCGGGCAGCTACTCCCTGATGCCCTCGTCGCCGGAGCGCAGGAGGCTGCGGAAGCGCGGGGAGGATGTGGTGAGCGTGGGCAGCGCCACCAGCACCCTGCTCAACGGGAAGCCGCGGCGCAAGAGGAGGGAGGAGGGCGGGGGGTGGTGGAGCGACCGGGAGAAGGAGCGCGAGCCGGGGCGTGTGTTTGCAGCGGTGAGTTCCCTGCGCGAGGCCGATGCCCAGGACGACCTCCTCCTGCTGCGGCGCAAGAGGCGGAGGTGATTTAGGAAAGGGAGTCTGTACATGGAGGTAGCCTCGTAGCATGCGACTCGGCGAGCGTCTCTTCCACGGGGAGTACCGGGTGCAGCTCGGGCAGGGGAATGCGACGAGCGTCAAGTACAACTTCCGCCCAGACTCTGTGGACTGCACGCGCCCAGGCAGGCTGAGCGGGGAGGGCGAGGAGCACACCCTGGAGCGCCCGGCTGGCGGGGACCAAGTGGCGCTCTTCAAGGGGCCCAAGCAGGCAGGCAGGGAGGACGAGTACCTGCTGCTCTTTGACGCAGACAGGCAGACATTCACGCTGGAGAAGGTGGCCCACGTCCTGCGCCTCTCCCAGACCCGCCAAGGGAGCAAGCAGACCACGACCAAGACCAAGACAAAGACGAGAGGGACGGCAAGGACCAGTCGGGCCAAGCCTGCGCTGAAGGACAAGGAGGAGGAGGACAGCGACGTGGAGGAGTTTGCCAACATGCTCGAGGAGGAGCTGGAGCGCAAGGGGGAGGAGGAGCGGGGCAATGTCCGGGGGCGCCAAGGGGAGGAGACCTCCAGCGAAGAGGAGTGAATGACTCGAAGCTCTCTCGTGAACCCTGTCTTTGCATCCTTGGACCTTCTCTGCATCTCTTCTCTCATCTCTTCTCTTCATCGCGTACACGCACCTCTCTTACATCTCCTCCATGTTTCTCTTCCTATTTGGTCTTCGCTTACGTTGGCGCTCCCTGCGCTTGCTGGCTGTGCGCCGCTCGTCCTCCTGCTGCAGCCTCTGTCGCTGCGCTTCAAACACAGCCTGCCGCTCGACCTGAGCAGCCTCTGTCGCCATCGCATCCACGCGCTCCTGCTCTCTCCTGCGCGCTGCCTTGTACGCATGGAAGTCGCCGCTGCCTGCTCCTGCCGACGACCCCTGCCCATTGCTCTTGCTCTCCTCCTCCCTCGTCTCTTCCCTTGCTGGCTTGGCCGGGCGCGCCGGTCGGGCCATCAGCGCCTCAATGGCTGCCCGCTGCTTCTCCTTCTCTGCCACCGCCCTTCTCTTCTCATCATCCACCCCATCGTTCATTGGGCCAGGATGAAAGTGCTGCAAGCACAGGAGAAGCTGCTCACAAACTACGAGGTCCTCTCCCACCTCGGGCAGTCGAAGCAGGACAAGGCGCCCGAGAACCTGGCCACCATCACCTTCCAGCTGCAAAAGTACCTGCAGAGTGCCAACAAGGGGGCCGCAGTGAGCAGCGACACGGCGCTGACCAGGCGACTGCGCACGCTGCAGGCCTACGATCTGGAGAAGATGGAAAAGATCATGGTTCTGAATGCGATGCCCCGCAAGCTGGTCGAGCTGCATGTCCTCATTGAGGAGTGTGACCAGCGATTCACGCAGGAGCAGCTGGAGACCTTGCTGCAAGAGCTCCATCAATAGACACGCCAGCATAGACAGGCGTCAGCTTCACGCATACAGGCGTCATGCTGGAGAGGAATACATTACAGGTCTGCTAGAGGGAGGAGTACAGGTCTGACTTAGGGGTCTACTGCTCTGCTGCTTCCGGCGGGCCCTGTGGCTGCCCCTCCTTCTTCTGTCGGATCCCACTCACAATGTCGTCCACACGCAGCAAGAGACAGGCAGACTAGGTCAGTATTGGGCCCAGGAACACTCACCTCAATGGCCGTCTTGATGGACTGCAGCTTGACCGCTTGCGGCTCCCATATCCCCAGCTCCTTCATATCCACAACCTTGCCCGTATCCCCGTCGATGCCAAAGGTGTGGCTGCCTTCCACGTGCTTGGCGCGAAGGGCAGTCAGCACGCGGATGGGATTCCCGCCGCAGTTCTGCACGAGGGTGCGCGGAATAACTTCCATGGCATCTGCCACCGCCCGATACGGCCACTGCATCACCCCCTCGACGCTTTTACTCCTGTCTGTCAAGCCAACTGCGACTGCCATCTCCGTGGCGCCGCCGCCCGGCGACAGCTTCGGGTGGAAGAATACATTGCGCGCCACCCCCATGGCGTCGTGCAGATTGCGCTCGATCTCGTTGAGGATGTCTTTGCTGGGCCCGCGCAGGAGGATGGTGCAGGCGGTGGGGTTGGTGCACTCTGTAATGAATGAAAAGTACTCGTCCCCAAACTTCTCAATGTGAAATAGCCCGGCGCCGGTGCCGACATCGCTCTCCACCATGTCGTCCACGCGATTGACAATGGTCGCGCCGCACGCCCGTGCAATGCGGTTGTTGTCGCTCTTCCTTACGCGGCGCAGGCACGTTATGTTTGCCTTGACGAGGTAGTGCTGGGCCAGGTCGGAAACCCCCTTCTCCGTAATGACCACATCCGGCTTGAGCGCAATGATGGCCTCGCACATACTCCGCACCTGCTCCTCCTCAATCTGCAGGATCCGATTCCAATCCGCCTCCTTGGAGATCTCAATATTGGTCTGCGACTCGCCTTTCTTGTACTCCAGCGGACAATCCAGCAGCACGATGCGCGGCCGCTCAATGCGTCTCCGCATCTTTGGATGCGTGATGTCCTTGTTCAACATGACGCCCTGTAGGACTCTGCAATCCTCGATCTCGGCGCCCGGGATCTTTTCCATGCGGACATAGCGCTTCACGTCGACTTCCTGCCGCCCATTCTGCTCCGTAGCCACCGTGCGCACCGCTTTCAGCGCCAGATGGCACATTAGCTTCGACCATCGCGAGACGTACTTTGTGCCGATGGAGGCACCAATCAGCCCGTACATCTGCTCGTCGTTCTTGATATCGACAGGAATCGACACCTGCTCAATGATGTCCAACGCATCCGCCAGAGCCTGTTTCAGCGCGGATATGATGACGACGGGGTGGATGTTGCGCTCGAGGTAGGGATAGGTCTGGGCCAGGATCTCGCCGGCGAGGATGATCACGGTGGTGGTCCCGTCCCCGACCTCCTCATCCTGCGTGCGACTCAATTCAATCATGCTCTTCGCAGCAGGATGCGACACCTCGATCTCGCGCAGAATGGCGTGCCCGTCGTTGGTCAGGACGATGCCGCCCATGGGGTCCAGGAGCATCTTGAGCATCGCTTTCGGGCCCAGACATGTGCGAATGATGTCTGCCACGCTGGGGATTAGTATGGTCCTCGAGGATCTTACGCCTTTGCGGCGGTGATGTTTGACGCCTGGGCCTTCCGCCCTGTCTGCCGGTCGCCGTTCGTGTTCATCACGATCACCGGGGCGTTCATCTTGCCTAGCTCGTTTCCGTCAGGCACCTGCACCAAGAGGCAATCAGACGCAAAGGTCGAAAATGTACTTTTGTTTACATGTTTACTCTTATCCTTCTACGTATGTCTCGCATGCGACTTGCTCTGTCGTTCGATGAGGACTCATTTCAGATCCTTGTGCGCGATTATGGCTCCCGATGAAGCCGACCCATACTTCCCCAACGTGCATCACAAATGCAAATAGTTGAGTAAGCAAACCAATGCCAGCACGCATCACGGGCAGGGACGATGACGCTGCCGGCCCCAATCAAACGAGTCCGGCCAACATCACATACACCCTGGAGTCGCTGCCTGCGACTCACCATCCCGGCAAGGTAGACGTCACCTCGGCCATGATGGCAGCCGCATTTCTTGCCGTTTTTATTCTCTGTCTAATGATTGGCTCCTACCTCTATCACAAGGCAGATCGGTACTTGATCAACCACCAGACCAAGGACATCGAACCCCAGCACAACGGCACAGCGGATGTGAGAAAGATGTCCATATCCTACCCCCAGGCAGCCGAGGTATGTCCTGCGCGCGATAACCAAGGTTATTGCAAATCGCCGCTGCAACAGGTCTCCCTTCCCTTCTCCAACGGCATTCAAGCAGCACCAAAGGCAAGGGTGTCTCGACATTCCCGACCAACTCAACTTATATAATGCCTTGCAGGAGAGGTCGTCATGTATTTAAAATTATTCCTTGAATTCATCAGTCGCATCGTTCTTTGCTCAGCTTTGAAGGTGCAAGAAGGATCGGCTTGATACAGTCTTGATGTCTCCCACAGTGGAATTGGCGCCATCAACAAACGGATCATCCGATCCTGTCAGTACTAGCGACGGCGACGCTGTAAATGCTACATCTGCGATCGTGTACGCCAGCTGAATTGGCCCAAATTGATGCACTGCGCCTTTCGTCACGAATCTTGCCAGATACCTTTGATCCCCATCAAGCTCAATCGAATCCATTTTCCAAATGAGCCGTTGCCTCTCGCGGGAGAATGCCCCAGCAGGCTTGCTCTGACAGTTTTGTGCGCTTCCGCCGGCTAGGGAGATGGCCATCGACACATCTGAGATTGTCGTTGCTTGTCCCGAAACTGCCTTGAGGCTAACGATCAGACTGGCTTGATTTTCCTCAATTTTCCACATTGGCGTTACTTCTACCGGCAAAAGGGCAGTCTCAGACTCATTGACACGAAGTTTGTATTTAAATCCCACTTGCGTCGTCGAAAGATTCCCTGTTTGAATACGATATTCGTCTGGTCTGCCGGCAAGAGCACTGACAAATGCTGGATTCGTCGCCAATTTCTCTGTACTTTCCACATTCGCAACCCGCACAGTCTCTTCACCAGCCGCGTCGTTATGGCAAGCAAAAGCAATCTCACCCAAAAACACAAGCTTCTCAATCGTTTTATTCACAGAGCATGATACATTGATTGCTTGAATGTGCGAGGCGGAAAACCCTGGACCGGACAGGACGGGATGCTTGATTGCTGCAGCAAACATGGACGTCCCCGAAGCAGTTGAGCGCAGCGATTGCGTGTCGGATGCCAGCGAATTCTGGCGATTAAGCGGTGCAAAGCTAGCTAACGAGGGAGCCATTTGCGAGGTGGGCGACGACGCCTCGTCAAGGATTGTACTTTTAACGTCACGCCGGCCCCGATTGCGACGGGAGGTGGTGGGCTGAGCACGCAATGTTGTTGTAACTTGCGACATTGCATTTTTGGCTGCCTCATCTTCCTCACGAATAACAGAGTCTTTAATGTCGACTCTATACGCTCGAGATGGCTCCCTGATATAGTCAGTATAGGGAGGCATGGAAAACTCACTCTTGGATTTGCTCGATTTCGATGTCATCTGGGTGCGACGCAGGCGGCTGTGAGTAACCTTCAGCATCTCGTGGTCGTTCCGGATTCGAGTCGAGCAGAGAGGCGCCATTAGCTGGTCCCTTCACGCCGTTGGTCTCTCGGGAAGGAGAACTGGCGGCCTTTTGACCATCATTCCATTGCGTCTGTGTAGGTCGAGCGGCCGCGTCAACAGCAAGGCCAAGGAAATGGCTTTCCGATCTCGGCATGTTGGGCAGATATTCGCCACCGTACGAAGAAGTCGGACGATGACCGAGGGACGGAGACCCTTGCTTCTCCGGAGACGAAGGCCGTCCAAACATGCTCAATTTGGTTCTGTCTTTATTGCGGCCCATAAGCGAGCCTACCTTTGACCGTAAGCTTCCACCCGATGCCGAGACTGCTGGTGACGCTTGTTGCTGAAGATTTGAAGACTCCTCGGTAGTGGCAGAAGAAATCGATTGCGTCGTCCTGCTTGTCAGTGAGCGCGTGGGTGGTTTGTCCAGGGTCTGCGACCCTTTCTGGCTCTCGGCGTACTGTACCGTTGCAGCTTCTACAGAGATCTCCAACACGTTGCTCATTGCTCTTTGATTGATTTCCAGGTTCTTTTGCTGTTCATCAACTAGCATGGTGAAGAATTTGACAAAAGTGCCCTTCAGCTCTGTCATTCTTGCCTCATCAATAACTTGTAGTCCCTCAAAGACCAGAGGCGCTTCCGCGTTCCATGCAGCAAGTTTATCATTGACCTTTTGTACTGCCCCGGCCACCTTGGTAGCCTGAACTTTGTTGCCTTTCTTTCTATACTTCTCGACCTGCTTCTCAGCCACTTCAATATCTCGGGCACTCGAGCTTAGATTGGCCTCCATGTTACGCATGTGTGTAACATCCGAAGTTTTGGATCCATATGATCGAAGTGGCTCTTCAGCCTGTGATTGCACCTGCTGGGCCAGGGTGGAGTGAGCTTGCGCGCGGGTGCTCGTGGACTGGAGCACGTAGTCCCATGTCGAATTGAATGTCCCCAGGGAGTCAAACTCCTTCAGATTTCCCATTTTACTCAGGCGAGCCAGGCTCTTGGCGTAGGCGTCCTCGGCCGCTGCCAGCTCCTTCATCCAATCGGCCAATTCGGTGTGCAGCAGTTTGGCATTGTTCAGGCGGTCCTTCCATATCTGCACTGCAACAGCAGGCGCATTCGAGCTGAGAATCGCATCGGCGTAATCGCGCTTCTCCATCGGCTCCTGCCCAGTGGGAAATTCGCTGCGTCCTTGTGCAATCAATCAATCCTCGGCCCCGTTCGTTGAAGGTGGGAACTCAAACTGGGTGGGGGGATGAAGGGCTGGGTGGACTTTCAAGCAGCGTACACTGACCTGACACCTCACCGCCATGGACGGTTCGCGCAGGTCTACAAAGGGCACAGAGCCAGCGACAAGCAGGCAGTGGCAGTCAAGGTCTGCACACTGCACGCCCCGCGCCCTCACAATGCCCTCCGTGAAGTAGACATCCTGCGTCGAGTGACAAGCAGGAATATAATATCCTTGGACGACACCTTCCGGACGAGCGAAGACATGATCAGTGTCATGCCATTCTGTGGACTGACACTGGAAGACGTGCTCCCGTCTCTTTCTCTTCACACGAATGACATAGTAGTGCTTTGCCGGCAGATTACGGGAGCACTGGGACATATTCACGCGTTGGGCATCCTACATCGTGATGTGAAGCCTTCCAATATTCTCATCCGCGCAGACTCCCGTGCCTTTCTCGCTGATTTTGGTATTGCATGGAGCCCAACATGTAACTCCGATGAACCTGCCGACCACAAGATCTTGGATGTCGGGACGATGCCGTATCGAGCACCAGAGCTCCTCTTTGGCTGCCAGTCGTACGGCTGTGGCATTGATCTGTGGGCGTGGGGATGCACCGTTGCTCGCTTCTTCACTGCGCAGAATGAATGCTTGTTTACGGATCAAGGGAGTGAAAGTGAACTCGCACTCATTTCCAGCATCTTCCGCACACTAGGCTCGCCCACTCCAGAAACCTGGCCCGAAGCGAAAACTCTTCCGGACTTTGATAAAGTAGTATTCAAAAAACAGGACGGTCTGCCACGCACCCAAATCCTTGTCAACGCAAGCGAAACGGCTAGTGACTTTGTCTGGGAACTCATTAAATATTCTGCACCGCAAAGATGCCGCGCCCTTCTACTACTCAAACACCCCTACCTTATATAGTGTACATACCCGGAAATCATATCAAAACTCCATCTTCGAAAAGTCCTCATCATCTGGATCATCCCAGGTGGCTTCTGGCTCATTCATAATCATATCTTCAACGTCCTTTTTGCTTGTGTTTGACTTCGAGACTGCCGCAAGCTCTTGCTGTTGAACAGCGGATTGGTATCGTTCAATGTGCTCGAGACTCCAAACGCTCACCCCTTCTTGATCCTTCACCTGAAAGGGCTGAGCCATTGTACGTAGGAATTTCTTTGTTGCAGCGACAGCCATATCCGTGGAAAGATTGCTGTGCGAGTCCAGGAGCGCTTGGTTGATCCATTTCGGGAGCTGATTGCGCTTTCGAGCAAAACGCTTGTCAGCCAACACCATGACTCCGTAGTCATCCTTTCCTCGCAATACCCGACCTAGACATTGCGCAGCATGCCGCATTGCATCAAAGGAAAGGAAATCGTTCTCCCGAATCTGAAAGTTATCCCGCAAAAATTCTAGACGAGCTTTCAGGATTCGGCTGTTCACATATTGGAAGGGAATGCCAATCATGATTACAGTTCTCCCATAGTGATGGTCAAAATCAATCCCTTCGGATACCTTTCCTCGTGCCACAGAAAATAGAATAGCACCGCGTCCGTTGCTGCAAGCAGTCCGA
>JAABUO010000510.1_pt1 | contig 73878 bp, 80 predicted proteins | sample 5559291 | NCBI WGS metagenome assembly JAABUO01 (sample SAMN10711878, study PRJNA513372) | rock metagenome | isolation source: Antarctica rocks | place: Antarctica: Victoria Land, Finger Mt sud
CCCGAAAGGTGCAAGGATTAAGACAATATCATGCCTTCAAACAGACTTAGAGAAAGGCATGGAGCCTTATATCCCCATGAATAAAGAATAAATCCTAAATTCAGGGGCCTTACGGCTCATTCGGTAAGTCCAGCAAAAAGTAACTGTTCTTCAGCAACATCTCCGCCGCATAGCCCATCAGGTAAATGCCAGTGGCCCCGTCGCCCCGCATCATTAACTCGATTCCTGTCCAATATCGCTCCTCGGCAGCCAGTTCAAATTCCTGAATGGTTTCCAGCACAGGCTGTAGGCGCAAGCGCATCGCCATGATGGTAGCCTCACGCGAACATCAGGTAAGGCTGTTCCAGCGTCTCCTTGAGCTGCGCCAGGAACGCGGCGGCGGGGGCGCCGTCGGTGACGCGGTGGTCGAAGGACAAGCACAGGTTCATCATCGGGCGCACCGAGGGCTGGCCGCTTACGGCCACAATCGTGTCGGCGATGGCGCAGACGCCTAAAATCGCGGTCTGCGGCGGGACGATGATCGGGTTGAACTGCGTGACGCCGAACGTGCCCAGATTGGTGAGGGAGAACGTCCCGCCCGTCACCTCATCCGTCGCCAATTGGCCGCTCTTGGCCTTCGCGGCCAGTTCTTTGAGCGCGCGGCTGAACTCGCCCAGGGACTTCGCCCCCGCGTCCTGGACGACCGGCACGATCAGGCCGTCCGCGCCAAGCGAGATGGCGACGCCCAGATGCACGGCCTGATGCAGCGTGATCTCGTCTCCCGTCAGCGTGCTGTTCAGGTAGGGGTGGTCCCGCAGCGCCCGCGCGGCGGCTTTGGCGATGATGTCCGTGAACGAGACGCGGACGCCGTGCGATTTCTCGATGGCGGGCAGGACCTGCGCCCGGAACCGGGTCGCCTCGCTCATGTCCACAGGCAGGGTCAGCGTGACATGCGGCGCGGCCTGAGCGCTGCGGGCGACGGTGTCGGCCACCATCTTGCGCATCCCGCGCAGGGTCACGGTCGTTGGCCCCGGCCCCCCGGCCCCTACCACCGTTGACGGGGGGGGAGCCGGAATGGAGCCAAGCATCCCGGTCGCCTCCGCCTCTTCTCCTACCCCCCCGTCAACGGTGGTAGGGGCGGGGGGGGCTACGCTGCGCCTCACGTCCTCCTGCATCACCTTGCCGCCGTGCCCCGTGCCCTGCACGGTCTCGACCGGAACGCCATGCTCCGACGCGACCCGCTGGGCGAGCGGCGAGACGCGGGGCGCGGCCTTCCTTTGCGCCTGTTGCTCCTCGTAGAAGGCCACCACGTCCGCCTCGACGACGCGCCCGTCCACGCCCGTGCCGCGCCCGGCCAGCCCGGCAATGTCCACGCCGTACTCGTCGGCATATCGCCGCGCGCGCGGGCTGGCAAAGACGCGGCCTTCTCCCGACCCGTTGCTGGCTCCCCCTCCGTTAAAGGTGGCAGGGGTGGGGACGTCTTCCATCGTCGGGGACGTCACTTCCGCTTCCTTGCCAATTTGCCCGGCCTCAGCCGTCGGCGCCGGAGCGCTGCCGCCCACCAGCGCCGAAATGTCCTCGTCCGCCGTTCCCAAAATGGCGACCGGGTCGTTGACCGGAACCGTCGCGTTCACGGCGGCCAGAATCTTGCGCAGCACGCCCGCCTCGGGCGACTCGACTTCCACGTTGACCTTGTCGGTCATCACCTCGTACAAGGCTTCGCCCTTCGCGACGGCCTCGCCCTCGGCCTTGAACCACTGCGTAATCGTGCCTTCTTCCATGCTGTTGCCCAGCGCGGGCAGTTCCAGCGTCTTCGCCATGCGTCTGTCTCCTTAGTCCTGCTCTTACCGTAAGAGCCGTCAGGCCCCTGGCTTCAGCCATGGGGATATAAGGCTCCGTGTCTTTCCGAAGTGAAGAATGAATGAAGACACGATATTGTCTTAATCTTCGTGCCGTTCGGGTATAATACAGCCGTACAAACACAGGTTTGCACAGTAGAAAGCAAACGCGAAAGCGGCTGCTCCTCAACGTGGTAACACACTGGTTTTTGCCTTCGACGCTTTCGTAGTCGTGCTAAGAACCTGAAGAGGAACACGCAGTTCGACTGGAGTTCTAATGCCTGTGCCGATTGTCATAAGAGTCAAAGTCCACAAGGGCAAGAAAGTATGAATCCCTTGCTGAAGAGTTAAATATCTCTAGGGCAATAGAGATTTGGTGTAAGACCATAGAAGCCCCTGAGTTTACTCATGGGGAGTTGTCACGGTTCCAGGTCGAAATACATCGAGTAGGGCCGGTCGCGCCCGATCTGTGGGAAGGGAATCATGCCTGCCGGCGTCAGCGCCCCGCCTGCCGGCGCCGGGCTGTCGTGCGGGCGCACCAGGATGACCGGCCCGCGTGCAGCGCGACGCGCTGCGGATGCTGTTCATCAATGGGAACCTGTCGGGGGGGCAGCGGGAGGTGGAGCGTGACGCGGTCGCCGGGCTGCCATTGCCGGTGAATCGTCGCCCACGCGCCGGGCGTGCCGCCGTGCGGCACGGGCTGATCGTTCACCCTGGCCGTGACGCCGTGCGCCCAGGCCGGCACGCGGACGCGCAGAGCGAAGGCGGCAGGATAGGGCATTTGGACGGTCAGCGTGACCGTTTCCGTCTCCGGGTAGTCCGTCCGCTGGGTCAGCGTGATCTCCTGGCCGCCGTGCTGCCAGGCGACCTCGGACGGCACATACAGGTTGACGCTGAGGCCCTCGGCGCTCCCAAAGTAGATGATGTTGTGAAAGTCCGCGATGTTTTGCAAGTACGTCCCGGAGCAGCACGGCCAGGGATCGCCGAAGTAATACTTGCGGGCATCGCGGAGGCGGTAATCGGCGTAGTAGAACGTCTGCCCCCGCCCGTGCATCGGCAGGGCCGCGCCGATGCCGTTGTACAGCAGCCGCTCCATCCAGTCCCCAAACCGTGCCTCGCCTGTGTATTGCAGGAGGTAACGGCATAGCTTGAACACCGCCCACGTCCCGCAGGGCGTCTCGAAGGAGCGCCCCACCGTGCCGCCCAGATACTTGGCGTTCGGCTCGGTCTCCACCGAGCGGCCGAGCGACCCGTCGGCGGGCATCAGCTTCTCGCCCGGCCCGTATCCGCCCGTCGCGTAGCACTGAGTCCGCTGGAAGTAGTCGTGGGCGTTGACAATGGCCTTGAGGTAGGCCGGGTCGCCGGTGACGGCGTACAGCATGGCCGCGCTGCTTAACGTGTTGACGTGGCTGTAGCCGTGAAAGCCATCGGGTCTGGGCGGCGCTTCGCCTGTAAACATCCCCCAGTACTGGGGATAGCGCCAGACCTCAGCGAACTCCCGGTAGCGCGCGTCGCCGGTCAGCAGGTAGGCCCGGCACAGGTTCTCCGCCAGGGTGTACCACTCCATCTCGCCGTTGAAGAACCCGCCTTGTGAGTCGGCGTCCGTGGCGGGCAGCCGTATCCGTCCCAGGCTGTGTTCCGCCCGATCCGTGAGGGACGCCAGCAGCGTCAGGGCCTCCCCGCTGCCCGCAAATTCGGCCAAATCGGTCAGGCCGCAGACGTACTTATCATAGTCGTAATGGCCGAACCCGATTTTCGGCAGGGTCTTCCCCCACTCGGTCATCAAGGTCAGCGCCTTGTCGCGCAGGACGGCGTCGCCCGTCGCGTGGGACAGCCGCGCCATGCCACTGAGCCACTGGCCGAAGACCACGGCGGTGGTGTCGCCGCACCAGCCGCCCATGTCCTGCCCCGGCGCGGGCAGCCCGGCTTTCCGGCGGAAGCCCTTCAGTATGTCATCGTCGGGGATGCCGAAATAGAAGTCCCGCGTCGCCGCCATCTGCCGCTGAAACGGCCCGTCCAGCAGGCGCACATTTCGGTAGTTGAACGGCTGCAACTTCACAGGAGCCATGATCGTCCCTTTCATGCCCGCCTTCTTCTTGGGCCGGCCCGCCCCTGCCGCCCGCGCCAAACCTGGCGTCAGCGCCGCCGCCGCCAGCCCGACAAACTCCCGGCGGTTAATTTTATGGGCCACTGTTGTACCTCAATCCACCCTGCTTCCGCTTCACGTTCATCCAGACGGTGACTTCCGCCGTGATGCCCATCAGCACGAAAAAGCCTAACGTCCATAAACCGATTAGCGGCTGTATTTGACCGTCAATAAGCCTTTGCTGACCTATGAAAACGAGTCATAGACCCCAGCCCTAAAGGGCGGGGCTTGTCCCTAGCACAATCGCCTACGCACTAAGCGAGGACGTTGGCTGAGACCATAGGCGGAATGACTGCCGCCCGTGCTTCCAGACCTTTGCGGCGGATATTGCTTGCGCCTATCCAATCCGCATTAGCCTGGAAGCCACACTGTTTGCAGAGGAACTCGCTTTGGCTCCGACGGTTTTCTTTGGCGCAATAACCGCAGGCAACACAGGTTCTACTCGTGTTGCGCGGATCAATGACAAGGAGGGAAACCCCTGCCGCTTCGCACTTGTACCCAAGGAAACTGCGAAGTTGCGCGAACGCCCAAGAAAGTCGCTCGTAGCGATGGGTCTTTCGTACCGTTGCTTGCGTTCGCTCTCGGATACCCGAAAGTTCCTCGATTGCAAGTGCCTTTTGCCCGACGAGAGCCTTCTGAACAAGATGCTTGCTGATGCAGTGGTTCACATCACGCTGATACCGAGACTCGCGGCGGCGACTTCGCCGCAGATGTTTCTTGGCGGACTTGGTTCCCGCCTTCTGCAACCCTGCCCGAAGGCGGGAGAACTTTCGGCGGCACTGCTTGACGCCTGCGCCTGTGTGTGCCTCGCCGTCGCTGTCCATCGCAAGAACGGCGAGGCCCAGATCAATGCCCAGAACGTCCTGTGCCTCCACAGGCGGGGCCGAAGGCAAGTCAACCGTTATGTACAGGTAGAACGTGCCGTCTTTCAGAATGAGGTCGGCTTGCCCTCTGGCGCGGTCAATCCTCGCCGCCTGGTACGCGCCATAGCGCATGGGGACGAGTTCACGCCCGCCCAAGCACATCAAGGAAACCTGCGTCAGCCCCTTGAAGGACATGATGCGCGGGTCGTAGACCATCGCCCCATGCAGGTCAAACTTGACGTGTACCCGCCTGTCCCGCTTGTAGGCTTCCACAGCCTTTGAAATCGCCCGGATAGCCATCTGGGAAGACAAGCCGAACTCAGAGCGGAGGGTCCCATAAACAAACGGCTGGAGCGCAATCTTATTGGCAAGCCGCTTCTCGTAGGCAACATCGGCGGCGTATTGACAGCCTCGGTTGAACGCCTCCACCGTCGCAATCAGTGCCTTGTACTGCTCCTGCGACGGCTCTAACTTAATGACAATGGCTTGTTTCATTCCAGGGCTATTATACCACAACGAGAGGCTTTACGCAACATGATACCTTCAATACTAAGAACAATATCTTGCCCTGGGAAGGGCAAGGCGGCGTTTCCTCCCCATACTTGAAAGACTAAATCCTGAAAGCAGGGGCCTCCACGCCGCTCGGATTGGTGATACGTCTCGTTACCCCGGCGCTTCCACCCTCACCGCCTTGCCGTAAATCCCGTTCGGGCCGACCCAGCCGTTAATGCCGCCCAGGTTGTTTCCGATCTGGAACCAGCCATTGTCTATAGCTTTCACCAAATGCAGGTAGTCGCGGCCACCCACGCGCGCGAGGACGATGTCGCCGTCATCCACTTTGCCCCGCATCGAATGGCCGCGCGGCTTCACCTGCACCGTCTCGCCCCGGCGGAGGGCTTCCCTGGCGAACAAGGCCCAGATCATCTACTTGCCCCACATGATGAAGTCTTGGCCCGAAGAAGCCGGCGCTTTGGGCTTGGCCGCCGGCTTGTCAAGCGGCTTTGGCGCTTCCGGGACCGCCGGGGCCGCACGCGGCGCGGGAGCGGCAGGAATGAAAGCGGCAGGAACGGGAGCGGAGGGGACAGGGGCTGCCGGCACAACCGAAGCCGATGACGAACGGATACGTGACGAACGGACACGCGGGGCAGAGGCAAACGCGGCGGCGGAAATCGCCTGGAGATCGTTCCGCACGGGCTGCCTCAGTTCTTCCAAACGCCGCAGATCGGTCAGGATCGGTCCGGTTTCCTCCTGCAATTCCTCGGCCGTATCCTGACGGGACAGCCGGGCGATGGCGGGCCGAATGCGGGCGCGCGTCGCGCTCAGGTCCGCCAGGTCCGCCGCCAGTTGGTCCCGCAAAATGCGTCGTGACCCGTCCTCCGTGTCGCGGCCTGCCGCGCGAGAGGCGTAGCCCCGCGCGATCAGCCGGTCGGTGCGCGGCAGCGCGGCCTGATACCGCGCCAGCAGCCGCTGTTTGAGCGCATCGGCGGGGTTCGCTTTGTCGGCAGGCGGCCTCGGCCAGAGGTTGGCCGCGCGGAAGGCAGGCATGACATCCGCGCGGCCCAGCCCACCGACGCGCAGCGGAGCGGGCGAGTAGGGGACGCTTGGGGAGGGGCGCGGGGGCCGCGCTTGGGACGGGCCGACGGCGGGAACGCCAAAGGGCACGGACGGCGGGGGTTCTGGGAGGGAGGCCGCCGGCCCGGCGGCATCCCCCGGTTCTGATCCGTCTCCCAGCGCACCCAATGGCGCGCGTTCGATGGCCGCCGGCGACGCGCCCCCGACGGTCACGGGCCGGCCCAGGTCTGAGCCGTCCCAAAACAGCCCGATCACCAGCAGGACCAGGACAACGCCGGCCGTGGCTCCCAGCCACGCGGAGCGTCTCATTCTGACATCGGCCGGCATCCGCTCGTGATACCCTGTGGCCGTTCCGGGCGTATGGTAGCCGGTGGCTGTAGGCGGGGCCGGAGACGGTCTGGGAGTCGGCGAGGGCCTCGGCGGCGGCGCGCCCATCTTCCGCGCGGCCTGGAGGCAGGCATCATACGCGGCCTTGCGCGAGGCGTCCGCAAGGAAGGCATAGGCGGCGTTGACGCGGCGGAACTGCTCCTGGTACTCCGCGCCGTTGCCGTGCAGGTCGGGATGGCAGCGCTTCGCGAGCCGTCGGTACTGGCTCTTGACGTCCTCCATCGGGCTGCCCGGCTCTAGTTCCAGAACCGCATAGTGATCCGGCTCCAAAGACATCATTTTACTTGCTCTTTCAGACCATTCAGGCCCGCTCCCTAAAAACAACTCGGTTAATCCGCCGCCGCTACTTCCCCATGCCGCGCAGGTTTTGCAGGCAGCGCTCGACGCATTCCAGCGGCGGGTGGGCGTAGGACTCCTGCTCCACGATGTACCACTGCGTCCCGCCGACGCTCTCGCAGAGGCGGAAAATCTCGTCCCACGGCACGTCGCCCTCGCCGATCAGCGCGTTCGGGTTTGTCGCGGAGTATTCCTTTAAATGCACCGTCAGCGCGCGGCCCGGATAGCGCTCCAAGAACGGGGCGGGCGCGGCCCCGCCGTGCATCATGTTCCCGGTGTCCACCTGCATGACGACTTCAGGGCGCGTGTGCCCGAAGAACAAGTCCCAGGGCAGTTCGCCCCCGTCCACAGGCTGGAACTCCTCCGAATGGTTGTGGTATCCGACCCGCATTCCCAGCGCCGCCGCCCGCTCCGCCGCCTCATCAAAGAGCCGCGCCGTCTCCAGCCAGGCTTTCCCCGAGCCGGTCCGCTCGCGGGGCAGCCCCGGCACGATGAGAAAACGGTTGTCCAGGGTCTGGTTGAACGCCGCCGTCCGCTCCAGTTCCTCTCCTAAAACGGTATCCAGGCCGGTGTGCGTCCCGCAGCACTTCAGCCCGTTGTCATCGAGCAGCGCCCGCAGTTCCTCCGCGCTGCGCCCGTAGTAGCCCGCGAACTCGACGCCCGCGTAGCCCATGCGGCCCACCGCCGCCAAGACGCCGGCCAGGTCTTGCGCGCAGTCGTCGCGCACCGAGTAAAGCTGCAAGCCGAGGGGAATGTTGGACATAGAAATCTCCCTTTCCATGGGCCGTCAGGCCCGAATGTCGCTCCACAGGACCGCATGGGTCAAGGCGCTCAGGTGTCCGACATTCGCTGTCGCCACGATGGTCGCCGCCAGACCGAACGCGGCGGGGTTTAGAAGGCCCGCCTGCGCTGCGATCAGCGCATCGGCGTCCAACGCCTCCGGCGGCGCGGTCGTCCTCCCCTGGTTCCGCACCCGCGCCCAAAGATCGGCGGCCAAGCGGACGGCGGGAGTGGTCAGCGGCAGGTAGCGGTCAGGGACAGCAGAATTGAAAATCTGCAAGCGACTTACCGCACCGGTATTCCCTTGACGCAGGAATTCCCGGCGCAGTTCGTAGTCTGCGATCTCCGGCACGAAGAAAAGGCAGCCAAAGTTGATCAGCGTCCGATACCAAGCGCGGCAGGCTTCGGCTTCGGGAACGTCCTTCTTTTGTGTCAGCAAGCCCAGTGGAGTCGTGTCCAGCACAACGGCCAGCGGTGCAGTGATCGTCATGACGCCTTTTCCTGCGAGTCGTCTTCCTAGTCATCGCCGAGCAATGCACGGAAATCCGTGCGTCCTTCCAGCGAAAAACGGTTGGCTTGCAAATTGGCTTTCGTTTCCTCCCACTCTTGGATGCGACGGGCTATCTCCTCCGGGTCATCCGTCGCGTCTTCGGCGTCCCATTGCGCGAAGATCGCCAGCGTGGGGTCTTCGCGAGGCGGACCGACGGCGCGGGAGGGGGGGACGTAGGAGCGTCGCAGGTTGTCCAGCGCAAGTTCTTCCGGCGTCGTGCCTTTGCGCCGCGCGTCTTCCGCCAGCGCGCTTTCCACATCCGGCGGCAGTTCCAGGGTCAGTGTCATGGGCCGATCTCCTTTCGCCTCCGTCTCAATCCTTCAAGGCCGCAAGGCGCGCGTCTTGAGGAAACGCCTGCCTCGCCAGGGCCAGAAACGCCGCGCGCGATGTCCCCAGTTCCGCCCGCTGATGGAAGACCTCTTTGTGCCGGGCGTCCTTCGTGATTATTTCTATGCCGGAGCAGTAAAAGCACACGCACAGGTCGGTATGCGCCTGCCCCTTCCAGACGCGGAAGCCGACGCCAGGGTCAAAGCACTGCGACATGAAAGAGGGACTTTTCAGCGTTGACACAGCCCTGCTCAGATCGGCGGCAAAGGCCCTGCCCTGCGGTGCGCCCGCCCGGAGGACCGTGTAGTCGTCCAGGGTTCCCAGATGGCCGCCAGAGAGAGCTTCCTGCTCGGCGGGCGTGCGACTCATCCCCTCGTGAAAATCGGCCAGCCGGAATGTTTCCACGCGGTCCGCACCCGCGAGGACGGCTTTCGTGGCGGCATCCAGAACGAGCGGCCCCATCGGAAAGGGCCGCGCGTCCCTTAGCTGCTCTCTCAGCCGATGCTCTCTCCATAAGGCTGCCCGAGGCAAGCCATAGCCCACCGCGCCGACGGTCAGAGCCGCGAAAATCAGCAAAACAAGCACACGCTTCATGGACTCGCCTCCTCCTGACGCTCCTCCTGCCCCACGGTCTGCTTTGGCTTCTTCGCCTCCCAGACGCTCAACGGCAGCGCCGCGAGGAAGAGGCTGGCGGCCAGGGCAACGCAATATAAAACCGCCTCACCGACAGCCTTTCGGTGCAGGCTGGACCATGCCGGAGGCGCAAAGCACAGCGCGTAGAAAAGGAAGCGATGCCGCGAAAGGAGCTTCAGCGCTTTCATCTTGACACCTCATCACCAACGCCAGCCGCCCCCGCCGCTTATCCCCTGTCCGCGCAGGCGGACAATTGCTTTCCCAAAGACCCGGATTTCAATCCGGGGAACAAGGCGCCGCGTCAAAGTGACAGGTTGAAACCCTGTCGGCGGAACTTCTCTACGATAACTTCATCTATGGGCGACGCGCGATACGCCTGCCGGGCCGGGGCGTCCGCCGGGCCGGGGACGTGCGCCTGCGCCCTTGCGATGAGGCCGGCGAGGATGGCCTTCCGGCGCTCCTGGTCGGCGGCCCATTCTTCCGGCGTCATGGTCTCAGTGGCTTCTGCGGACCGGACGCGGGTCCGTCTCCGGGTCCGCTTGGTCGCCTGCGGAAGTCTCGCGACCTGGTCGGCGAGCGCCTGCACCTGCTTCATCAGGTCCGCCATCGTGGCCGCCTCACCGGCGGCAGGCGGCTGTGTCAGCGCCTGTGGCGTTCGCCCTGCCGCGTATTTCTTTCGCGTCTGTGTTTCTTGTCTCATGTCCCTACTCCCGCCCGAACACCTCGCGGCGCTGGTCGCGCTCGCGGTCGCGGTCGGCGATGCTTTCGCGCTTGTCCCACAGCTTCTTGCCGCGCCCCAGGCCGATCTCCAGCTTGGCGAAGCCGTTCTCGAAGAACAGCTTGGTCGGGATGACCGACAGGCCGCGCTCGTTGACGCGCGTGGTGATCTTGGTGATCTGCCACTTGTGCAGGAGCAGCTTGCGCTGGCGGCGCGGCTCGACGTTGTAGCGGTTGCCCTGCTCGTAGGGGGCGATGTAGAGGTTGTAGACCCACACCTCGCGCCCCTGCACCCGGCAGAACGAGTCCTGCAAGTTCGCCAGGCCCAGCCGGACCGATTTGATTTCGGTCCCGGTCAGCGCGATGCCCGCCACATAAGTCTCTTCGAGCGCGTACTCGTGCCGCGCCTTGCGGTTGAGCATGGTGGGGTTGCGCTTCTTTTCTTCCTTCTCTTTCTCTTTTGCCGCAGTCGCCATAATAAGGTTATTATAGCAGAAAACCGAACACAGTAACACGCACAGCAGGGCAATCAACACGCACAGCAGGGCAATCTCATATAGGAGGCAGCCGAGGAGGGCAGGCACGGGGAGAAGGAGGGCAGGCACGGGGGGAAGGAGGGCAGGCACGGGGGCCTGCCCCTACACACCCTGTAATCGGTAATCCTGGGGAGGGGCAACCCACCGTGGTTGCCCTCTGTCTGTCATCTATATGCGATTGCCCTGACACGCACAGTGAGGAGGACGGGGCGCGCGGGGCATATCATGGTATAATAGAGCATCGCGTGCGAGGGAGAAGCCGGATTTGAGCATCTATGTCGTGACGGGCGGGGCGGGGTTTATCGGGTCACATCTGGCGACCCGCATCGGGCAGGCCGGCCATGAGGTGCGCGTGCTGGACAGTTTGGTGAGCGCCGCCGCGCGCGAGCGCGCCCGGACGCTTGCACAAGCGCCGCACGTCGAGGTGATCGAGGGCGACATCCGCGATCCCGATGTCTGCCGCCGCGCCCTGGAAGGGGCGGACTTCGTGCTCCACCACGCCGGCGAAGCATCGGTGCAGCGCTCCATCGCCGACCCCGCCGGCTGCGCCGCCGTCAACATCGGCGGCACGATCAACCTGCTGGAAGCCGCGCGCGCGGCGGGGACGATCAAGCGCTTCGTCTTCGCCTCCTCCTGCGCCGTCTACGGCGACACGCCCGGCGCGGCGAAGCACGAGGCGTCGCCGGCCGATCCGCTGTCGCCCTATGCCTCTTCCAAGCTGGCGGGCGAATACTTCTGCCGCAACTTCTTCCGGCTGCACGGCCTCCAGACCGTCAGCCTGCGCTACTTCAACGTCTACGGGCCGGGCCAGGACCCGGCGGGTGACTACGCCTCGGTCATCCCCAAGTTCCTCACGGCCATCGCGCGGGGCGAAGCGCCGATCCTTTACGGCGACGGCGACCAGTCGCGGGACTTCATCTTCGTGGACGACATCGTGGAGGCCAACCTGCGCGCGGTCGGCGCCACGCGCGGGGTGGGGGGCCGGGTGGTCAATATCGGCAGCGGCCAGAGCGCCTCCCTGAAGACCGTCCTCCAGAAGCTGGGGGAGATCGGGGGCCGCAAAGTCGAGGCGGAGCGCCGCCCGCCCCGCCCCGGCGACCTCAAGCACTCCCGCGCCGACATCGCCGCCGCCGCCGGTCTGCTGCAATTTACGCCGTCCGTCCCCCTGAGCGACGGGTTGGCACGAACTTTGCATTGGTATCAAACACAGGAGACCGCCGGAGCGGGCATCCATTAGGAAAGTAGTCTACACACCATGAACATTTGCGTTATCGGGACGGGATATGTCGGGCTGGTCACGGGCGTCGTCTTTTCCGACATGGGCAACGACGTCGTTTGCGTGGACAAGATCGCGGCCAAGATAGACGGGCTGAACCAGGGCGTCATGCCCATCTATGAGCCGGGCCTGGAGGAGATGGTCGGGCGCAACGTCGCCGACGGCCGCCTCCAGTTCACGACGGACCTCGACGCCGCCGTGCAGAAGGCCGAGATCGTCTTCATCGCCGTCGGCACGCCCCCCAAAGAGGACGGCTCGACCGACCTGTCTTATGTGGAGGACGCCGCCAAAGGCGTCGCCCGCGCCCTGAACCGCTACAAGGTCATCGTCAACAAGAGCACCGTACCCGTCGGGACCGGCGACTTCGTCCGCGAGGTCATCGAAACCAACAAGCGCCGAGCCGTGGACTTCGATGTCGTCTCCAACCCCGAGTTCCTGCGCGAAGGCTCGGCCATCACCGACACGCTGGTCCCCGACCGCATCGTCATCGGCGCTCCGTCCAAGATCGTCGCCATGCGCCTCCTGGAATTGTACGCCCCGCTGGAGCGCCCGATGATCGTTGTGGATGTCGCCTCGGCGGAGATGATCAAGTACGCCTCCAACGCCTTCCTCGCCACGAAAATCTCGTTCGCCAACGCCATCGCCAACATCTGCGAAGAGACCGGCGCGGACGTCACCCAGGTCGTCAAGGGTATGGGGCTGGATGCCCGCATCGGCCAGGCCTTCCTCAGCGCCGGCCTGGGCTACGGCGGCTCGTGCTTCCCCAAGGACACCCGCTCGCTCCTGCACACCGCCCAGAGCTACGGCTGCGAGTTCCCCCTGCTGGCCGCCACCATCGAGACCAACGAGCAGCAGCCGAGGCGCTTCATCGCCAAGATTCACGACTCGCTCGGCGGGAAATCGCTCAAGGGCAAGACCATCGGCATTTTAGGATTGGCCTTCAAGGCCAACACCGACGACATGCGCGAAGCCAAGTCGCTGGACGTCATCGCCGACCTGCTGGCGTCGGGCGCGACCGTGAAAGCCTACGACCCCATCGCGATGGAAAACACCAAGGGCGTGTTCCCACACATCACTTACGGCGCGAACGCCTATGAGGTCGCCACGGGGGCCGATGCCCTGGTCATCGTGACCGAGTGGAACGAGTTCAAGAACCTGAACTTCGAGCGTCTGAGCAGCCTGATGGCCCGCCCGCTGATCCTCGACGGCCGCAACCTGTACGACCCGGAGCGCCTGCGCCGTCTGGGCTTCGAGTACCATTCCATCGGCCGCGCCTCCACCCAGCCCGCCGCCAAAGCGCCGACGGATCTGCCCGTCCGCAAATCCGCCGCAAAGGAAGCCGTAGCCGCCTGATGATCACTCCTGAGACCCGGAACGCGAAGGCCACCCCACTGAAACACATCGCTCAACGGCGCGGCGTCCGCCAACTCGTCAAGTTCGGCATCGTCGGCGCCAGCAGTACGATCGTCAACTTTGCCGTGCTGAACCTGATGCTGATCGCCCTGCACCAGAACCGGTACGTCTCAGTGACGGTGGCTTTCCTGGTTTCGGTCGTCAACGGCTACGTTTGGAACAAGCGCTGGACCTTCCGGGAGGCCCAGGCCAAAGCGGTTCACACCCAGTTTACGCAGTTTCTCCTGGTGAACCTCGTCGGCCTGGGGCTGGACCTCCTCTTTATCCGGCTCATCTCCGTGCCCCTGGAACAAGAGCTGCATGTCCTCCGGCCCTTGATGGACCCCGCCAAAGCGATGCACCTCGCGACGAACGGCGCCCAGCTTGTCGCCACCGCCGCCATCGTCTTTTGGAACTTCTTCGCCAACCGCTTCTGGACGTTCAAGCACTGACGGCCCCCGGCCCTTCAGGGCCGGGTTTCTGCACACGGCGCGAGAGCCGTACCGATAGAAAGGCGATGCGCGTTTTAGGAGCATGTTAGGAGCATGTTAGGAGCATCTTTGGGAGGCTGCTCACAGCCTCCTGTCGTTCCCCGTCTTCTACGCCCTGGTCACACTGCGGGCTTGACAAATCGTACTGCGCCGGGTATCATCCTTCCCGGTTGACCGCCTAAAGAACAAGAAGTCCGCAGAACCGCTTTTCAACCCTCGTGAGCGCCTGCGATGTGAACCTGCCTCTTCCGTGGCATTCCGCCGCTCGGGAGAGGCCGATGGTTCCGTCGCCAGGCGCTTTTTGTGTGTTGAGGGCCCCGCGGCGCGGCGGAAAGAGGGGTGGCGATGATGGGAGTGCAGGTACGCCCGCTCGGGGCCGAGGACTATCGGGCCGTCGCGGGCATCATCAATTCGGTGGAAGCGCCCTGGCAGACCAACGAGGAGGAGACGCGCCAGGAGGACGAGGACGTGACTGCGGCGGGCGGCGCCGTCTGCCACCACGTCGCCATCGAGAACGAACGAGTGGTCGGCCACGGCGTCGTGCGCGGAGCGGCGGGTCCCTCCCGCCTGCAGCCGTATCAATTGGAACTGCGCGTCCACCCCGACCGGCGGGGGCACGGGGTCGGGCACCTCCTGTGGCAGCGGCTCCAGGAGGACCTGGGCGGCCTGCTGCCGATCTCCGTGCGCGCCTGGGTGCGCGAGCGCTGTCCCGAGGGGCTGACCTTCGCTCGGAGGCGCAGGTTCGCTGAGGTCAGACGCGCCGGCCCCTGGACGCTGGCTGTCGCCAAGGCGGACCTCAGTGCGCTCCTCCCCGCCCTGGCGCGCGCCGCCGCATCGGGACTCGTTCTGACTACGTTGGCGGAGGAGAGGAAGCGGCGTCCCGAGTGCCTGCCCGCGCTCCATCGCCTGCGCGTCGCCGTGGACGCCGACATCCCCGCCGCCGAGCCGTACCCCCTCCTCAGCTTGAAGGATTTCATGCGGGAGGCGGAGAACGCCTGGGCGGACGGCTTCCTGATCGTCAGGCGCGGCGACGAGTACATCGGACTGAGTTGCCTGAGTCAAAGCCCCGTTGACCCATGCGAACTCCACCAGGCAATCACGGGCGTCAGGGCAGACTGCCGACACCAGGGGGTCGCGACGGCGCTGAAGGCGCGCGGCGTCCAGTTGGCGCGGGAGCGCGGGTACGCCCGCATCGTCACCTATGTGGACAGCACGAACGCGCCCATGGCCGCGCTCAACCAGAAGCTGGGCTTCGTCGGGGGCAATGACGCCGTGCTGATGGAGTGGCGCTGATGGAGTGGCGCTGCGCGCCGACCGCACCAGACGACCCAGGGCACCCAGTCGGAGTGGTCGGCGCGGGCTGACTGCCTACCGACGTAGCCCTGCGTAGACCCGGTAAGCCCACGGCTCCAGGCGCATGGGTGCGCCCGCCCCGAAACGCGCCTCTTTCCCTGTAAACACCTCGCGGTAACGCCCCGGCAGGGCGGCGCTCCCTAACTTCGCCGTCCGCGCTTCCCCGACAGGTTCAGGACGACGATCACCCGTCTTCGGACAGCGCGGAGTGGGTTAAGTCAGCATGGCATCAGGTTAGCCGAAACTAAAGGGCGTCATTCCTGGAACGCTGCTTCTAACAAGTGAGCCGTTATTTTTAGCTCTAACTTCCGCATTAGCTCAAGCCGATTTTCGAGCGTGACCGGCGGATTTTTCAGGGCCGCGAGTAAGTCTTTGACGGCCTCGATAAAGGTCTGAGAGGAATGATGAAAGAGGGCGCTCAAAAATATATCCGGGTGCTGTGCCTCGATCTCATATTGGCTGAGTGTTGATGGAGGAAAATCGGAAAGATTGTAGGTCACGATGATCGGGGCTTGGGACGTTATGGCTGCGGCCAAAACGTGGCGGTCGTTTTGGTCGGGCAGGGTGAGAGTATCAATGAGGCTGCGACCATCCGGTGCGAGACAATCCCTTCCATAGCGGTTCATCAAGAGACGTGTGTTTTCTAACTGAGCGCGCGTCAAATCAGGACGGTTTTTCAGGACGTTTCGCATCCACTCGTCGTGAATCTCCTCGGTCCAGATCGGCTGAAAGGCAAATCGGACCGTGAGGCGCATAAACAAGTCACGAAGGAACGCGGGATAAAGAACACACGCATCAAGGACGGCATGTGTCATTCGTATAAGTTCAGCGTCTGCGCTTCAGCAGCCATTTCGTCCAGCGCAACGGTGGCTTTCTGTTGATAAGCCTGAGTGTAGGCAAGAATATCTTTGTAGCTGACCCGGCGCTGTTCGCCGACTTTGCGGTAAGGAATTTCTCCTTGCTCAAGCAGCTTAATAACATACGGGCGAGAAACTCCCATGAGTTCGGCGGCCTGCTGGGTGCTCACCTCGGCTTCCAGCAAAATCAGGGAAACCGATTTCCCGCCTGCCATTTGAGAGAGGGCTTCCGCAATGAGACTGACGATGACTCGTGGAACGGTGGCTTCCACTTCTGCGCCGGTCTGTTGGTCTTCCAAACGCAAGCGAAGCGGCTCTTCATTGGGACTGGCAAAGTGAGTAATCGCATCGCTTGACTGTCTCGCCAGGTCTGCATCTTGTTCCCGAATAGACATCGCCCTGACGGGGCCTGTCACTAAAGTGCTCATCTTATTATTTCCAAAACCCTCTCAAGACTTATCATACCACAATACTCGAAACACACGCAATACTCGAACTGCTCGAACTGCACTCACGGCTTTGCCGTATATATTCGATACCCCCACGGTTCCAGCGTCAGGGTCGCCGCCTCCCCGAAACGTGCCTCTTTCCCCGTAAACACCTCACGATAACGGCCCGGCAGGGCGGCGCTCCGTAACTTCGCCGTCCGCGCCTCCCCGGACAGGTTCAGGACGACGATCACCCGGTCCTTGTCCCGGAAGCGCGCGAAGGCGTACACGGCGGCGTCTTGGTCCGACGGGATTTTCGTAAATGCGCCCTCGGACAGCGCCGGATGGTCTTGGTAAGCGTTCAGCAGGCGACGGAAGAAGTCGTAGTTCGGGGCCGCGCGCAGCGTTTCGGGTGTGGTCGGGACGGGCAGGGCTTCCAGACTGCCCGGCGTGTAGAACTCCTGGCCGTTGTAGATCATCGGCCTGCCGGGCAGGGTCGCCGCCAGCACGCTGAACGCCCGGTAGCCCTCCCCGTAGCGCACCAGGACCGTGCGGCCCGTAACCTTGTTTTTCACCGGGCCGCCCCCCCACACCCAGGGGTTCGCCTCGGGGTTCAGGTCGTGGTTGTCCAGGTGGTTCATCAGGACTGCGCCCGGCGGGAACTCGTGCGCTTGGCGCAGCAGCAGCGCGTCCAGGGCCGTGGCATCGGCGGCGTTGGCCCCGTCATCCGCGCCCCGCCCGGCCAGCGCCCAGAGCAGCGGGGCGAGACGCCACTCATACGCCATGTCGAAGGCGGGGAAGTCGCTGGGGCGTTCATCCTCGGCCAGCAGCAGAACCGGATGGACGGCGTTGAGCTGCGGGCGCAGCCACTGCCAGAACGCGGGCGGCACCCGGTCCGCCGCGTCCATGCGGAAGCCGTCCACATCGTAGTCGCGCACCCAATGGGTCAGCATCTTCGTCATGTAGTCCCAGACGGCGTGGTTATCATAATCGAGCTGCGCGATGTCCCGCCACGGCCCGGCCTGGACGATGTTGCCGTCGGCGTCGTGCTTGTAGAAGTCGGGGCGCTCGACGAGGAGCGGGTTGCCCCAGGACGTGTGGTTGAGCACCATGTCCATCATCACGCGCATCCCCAGCGCGTGCGCGCGGCGGATCAGCCGGTGCAGATCGTCCGGCGTCCCCCAGTGCGGGTCCACGGCATAGAAGTCGCGCACGCAGTAGGGGGAAAGGGACTGGAACTGGGCGGTTTTGGAGATGTGGGACGGCGGCACAGCCCCCGGTGCGGGGCCGCGCGGGTGAACGGGCAAAATCCAGACGATGCCGACGCCCATTTCTTTCAGAGAGGGCAGCAGCGCCTCGGTGCGGCGGAAGTAGCTGCCCTCCCGGTATTCTTTGCTCCAGCCGTCATGCGGGTACGCCTGGTACAGCGGCAGGTTTTTGGCCCACGCCGGCCCATCCGCCTGCCGCGTCGCCAGCGGCCCGGCCAGGGTGTATTCGCGCGGGGGAGGGGGAGGGTTCGGCGCGGCGGACGCCGCACTGAGAACGGACAGCAGCGCCAGCAATGCCGCTATGAGAATTAATCGTTCCATGCCGCCATTATCGCAGAAACGGGCGCGGTTGACAAGTGCGGGCGGCATTGGGTATAGTCTACCCGACTTACCTATTACGCCTATGCCCGCCCAAGCCACATCCGTCAAACTCAGCCGCGCGCAGGTCGCGCAGATGCTCCAAATTACGCCCAAAACGCTCGCCGTTTGGGAGAAGTCCGGGCGCATCCCCGTCCCGGAGCGGGACTGGCGCGGGTGGCGCCTGTATGACGAGGCCGCCATCGCCGCCATCCGCGCCGCCCTGGGCGCGTCGCCGGAGGGCGCGGCAGAGCAGGGCGCGATGAATCGCGCCCCTACGTCTCCCGACAAGGACAGGCCGATGCAGATCAGCGCGCGCAACGCCCTGCGCGGCATCGTCCGCGAGATCACCGGCGACGGCGTGCTGTGCGAGGTGACGCTGGACCTAGGGAACGGGCAGGAAGTCGTGTCCGTTATCACCCACGCCTCCGCCCAGCGGCTCGGCCTCAAACCCGGCGTCGAGGCGACGGCGTTGATCAAATCCACGGAGGTTCTGCTTGCGCGTTAAATCCCAACTCGCCGTCTTGCTTCTGCTCCTCGCCTTAGCGCTTCCCGCCCACGCGGACCCGCTGCGCGTGGCCGCCGCCGCCAATCTGCAAAAGGCGTTCACCGAGGCGATCCTCCCCGCCTTCGCGAAAAAGACCGGCGTCCTCGTCACCCCGACCTTCGGCGCGACCAAAGCCCTCGCCACGCAGATCGAGAACGGGGCGCCCATAGACGTCTTCGTCGCCGCCGACACGTCCACAGTGCAGAAACTGGCCTCCGAGCGAGTGATCGTGTCCGCCACCGTCCACCCTTACGCCATCGGGCGGCTCGTCTTGTGGTCGCGCAAAGACGCCCCGCGCCACCCGGCCCGCCTGCACGACCTGGCCGATCCCGCCTATGCCAAGATCGCCATCGCCAATCCCAAGACCGCCCCTTACGGCCTGGCCGCCGAGCAGGCATTCGCCCGCGCCGGGATCGCCCCCAGCGTCACGCGGCGCGTCGTCCAGGCCGAGAACATCGGCCAAGCCTTGCAGTTCGCCCAAAGCGGCAACGCCGACGTTTGCCTGACCGCGCTGTCCCTGGTCATCGAGGACAAGGCCGACCCGTACCTCGTCGTGCCGGACAGCCTGCATGACCCCATCACGCAGAGCCTGGGGCTGGTGCGGACGACCACGCAGACGACGCAGGCGCTGGAGTTCATTGACTTCCTGACGGGGAAAGACGCCGCCAAGATCTGGAAGCGCTACGGCTACGCGCTGCCGAAGCAGCGTTAAAGCGTGGACTGGTCGCCGCTCTGGCTCTCGCTCCGAGTCGCCGGCTGGGCCACCGTGGGCAGCGTGGGGCTGGGCCTGCCCCTGGCTTACCTGCTGGGGCGCGGGCGCTTCCCCGGCCGCAGCCTGCTGGAAGGCGTCGCCCTGCTGCCCCTGGTCCTGCCGCCGACCGTGCTCGGCTATGCCCTCTTGGTCGGGCTGGGCCGGCGCAGCCCGGTCGGGGCGTGGCTGGACCGCATCCATCACCCCCTCATCTTCACCTGGCAGGGCGCGGCCGTCGCCGCCTGCGTCGCGTCCCTGCCCCTGTTCGTCACGCAGGCCCGTGTCGCGCTCCAGTCGGTGGACCCGGACGTCCTCGCCGCCGCCCGCACCGACGGGGCGGGGCTGTGGCAGACGCTGCGCTTTATCCTGCTCCCCCTGGCCCGGCCCGGCCTGGTCGCCGGCACGACCCTGGCCTTCGCCCGCGCCCTGGGCGACTTCGGCGCGACCCTAATGGTGGCGGGCGACACGCCGGGCCAGACCCAGACCATGCCCCTCGCCATCTACGACGCCGTGCTGACCGGCGACACCCACACCGCCGCCGTCTTCGCCGCCCTGTCCGCCGCCCTGTGCCTCACCGTCTGCGTGCTGGCGGCCCGCCTGGGGCGGTAGCGGCCTCGCCCCCGGCCTGCGTGTTCCCTGCCTGCGTGTCCCCTGCCTGCGTGTCCCCTGCCTGCGTGTTCCCTGTCTGCATGGAAACGCCGCGCAGGGGCTTGATGCGGAGCCGCACCCCATCCCCCTGCACCTCCATGACAATGATCTCGACGGCCACGTCTCCTTCGTCCGGGTCCCCGATGGTGATGGCCTCCTGGGGCCGGCGCGTTAAAACAAGCATGATGTTCCCTCCCTGGGCGTGTATACTATCCAGCCCCCCTGCACAAACCATGCCAAGTATGATTGCGAGTATGGGCACGGAGTTGTCACCCAGTTGTTCTAGCCGCGCAGGCAATTCAGGCAGGAAAACGGCAGTAAGATGGGGAACAGTCGTTTGTAACCTGCGGACTTTAACCCGCCAAATGGAGGATCAAAGATGGAAGCATACTGCATGAAGTGTAAGGCCAAGAAAGAAATGAAGGACCCGGTCGCCGTGACCATGAAGAACGGCAAGCCGGCCACGCAAGGAACGTGCGCCGACTGCGGCACCAAGTTGTTCAAGATCGGCGCGCAGGCCAAGTAACGATAGACCTCTTGCCTAAGTCCACCCGGCCCTGAAGGGCCGGGCTATGCCCGGCGCCGCCGGGGGGGACGCCCCGGCGCGTTGGAATGGCTTTGGCAAGGCTGCCCAATCAAATGAGCAGAAACAGGAAAAGCCGCCGGCATCATGCCGGCGGCCTTTTTTCTGTCCCTACCTCTGCGAACCGCTCGCCGATGTATACTACTTGCCGGGCGCGCTCCCCGGCGCATCGGCGGCTTTCAGCTCCACGCTCACCGAGTTGATGCAGTAGCGCTGCCCCGTCGGGCGCGGGCCGTCGTCGAAGACATGGCCCAGGTGCCCGCCGCACCGGGCGCACGTCACCTCGATCCGCCGCATCCCAAAGGTTCTGTCCTCGTGCATGTCCACCGTGCCCGGCTTGGCGTCGTAAAAGCTCGGCCAGCCGCAGTGCGAGTCGAACTTGGTGTCCGACTCGAACAACTCCTGCCCGCAGGCCGCGCACACATAGGTGCCGCCGTCCTTCGTGTCCACATACTTGCCCGTGAACGGCCGCTCCGTCCCCTTCTCGCGCAGGACCCGGTACTGCTCCGGCGTCAGCTCCTGCCGCCACTCCTGCTCCGACTTGACCACTTTCGTCTCGCTCATAGGTATCTCGCTTTCTGTCTCGCTCTTGCCATTTAAACAGCGCGGGGCGGCGAGACGTTCCGTAAAGAGCGTGACCGGCGGTTGAAACCGCAGCAATAAAGCCTCACCCCAATAAAGCCTCACCCCAATAAAGCCTCACCCCAATAAAGCCTCACCCCAATAAAGCCTCCGCCTGAGCGGACTCAGAGTATCTTGTCTTAACCTGCGGAGGCAGGTTTTGTGAACTTGTTGCCGCGACTTCAGTCGCCCGTCTTCCATTTTCAGGTACAATAGCCGCATGAACGCGCTGATTCTGTTCTCCCACGGCTCCCTCCTGTGCGGCGCGGGCGAGGCGCTGGACGCTCACGCGGCCCGCCTGCGCCAGATGGGCACTTGGGACCTGGTTTTGGTCGGCTACCTGAACTACTCAACCCCGACCTTCGCCGAGTCCGTGGCCGAATGCGCGGCGCGCGGGGCGACGCATATCCTCGTCCTGCCCTTCTTCCTCGTCCCCGGCTACTTCGTCACCAAATCCCTGCCGGAAGAACTGGCACAGGCCCGCGCCGCGCACCCGGACCTGGAGTTCACCGTCGCCGACGCCATCGGCTTCGACGCGGGTCTGGCCGACGCCCTCATCGCCGGCGCCCAAGCCCCGCTCGGCCCCGGCGAGTGGCGCGACGACCTCGCCGCCGCCGCGCGCGGCTGCCGCGCCCGCCCGGACTGCCCCCTGTACGGCACGCCCAACTGCCCCCGCGTCCCCGCCCCGGACACGCCCGCGCGGCCCTTCGTGGAGTAGGTGTCAGACATGAAGAAGATCACACCGTCCGAAGAAAGGGCAGCGACTTTCCGGCCACGGATTGAAATCCGAGGCTAGAAAGTGCCCACCGTCCAAGGGACGGAAGAAGGATGGCGTTCTGTCACAGGGCGTCCCGCAGGGACAGCGGGCCTTTCTCAGCATCGGATTTCAATTCGTGGCCGATGCTACCGTCGCCTCCACAACCGAACGACCACAAGACAGAAAGATAAGTCAAATGAAAACCGCTCTGCTCGTCCTGGTCCACGGCTCGCCCCGGCCCGTCGCCAATGCGGACATGTTCCGCGTCGTTGAAGAGGTCAAGGCGCGCGGCGTCTTTGACCATGTCCAGGTCGGCTTCATGGAGTGCAACGAGCCGACCATCCCCGATGCCGTGGACGCCTGCGCCGCGACGGGGGCCGAGCGCATCGTCGCCGTGCCCTACTTCCTGCACACGGGCACGCACGTCGCCGACGACCTGCCGACGCTGCTGGAGGAAGCGCGGGAGCGCCACCCGCACGTCCAGTTCCAGATGGGCCGCTACATCGGCACATCGCCGATTTTGACGGACATCCTCGCCGCCCGCGCCCACGCCGCCGTCAAAGATTGAAAGGATGGAGAGTAGCGCCATGCCGGACGCCCCGAACGCCCTAGACAGGCCGATTATCCTGAACATCACTGGCGAGAAGGTCGCCCTCGGCCCGCACCGGCGCGACCTGCTGCCGCTGTACCAGCGCTGGATCAACGACTTTTCCATTCGCGTCAATCTGGGCGGGCGCGTTGGGCCGATGACTTGGGAAGCCGAGGAAGCGTGGTACGAGGGAATTGCCAAAGCGTCCGGCAGCGTCCACTTCACCATTTACGAACGGGCGACGCTGCGGCCCATCGGGACGACGGCCCTGCACGACGTAGATCATTTCCATCGCACGGCCGAGTTCGGCCTCATGATCGGCGAAAGGGACTGCTGGGGCCGGGGTTACGGGACCGAAACGGCGCGGCTGATGCTGGAGCACGGCTTCACGAACCTGAACCTGCACAACATCGGGCTGCGCGTCTTCAGCACCAACGCCCGCGCGCTCGGCGCTTACGCCCGCGCCGGCTTCCAGGAGTGCGGGCGGCGGCGCGAGTGCCTGCGCCCCGGCGGAACGGTCTGCGACGAGATTTTCATGGAATGCCTGGCGACCGGGTTTGACGGGCCGGCAGAAACAGCCCCTTCGGCCCTGTAGGGGCGAGCCTTGTGCTCGCCCTCCTCCCTGCCCGTTCGCCCTCCTCCCGGCCCATCTTCGTTCTTGTTCCCTAACTTCCCTGGCCCCGCCTGCCGATAATTCAGGGCGAGGCCCTACGATTCATGCGGACCCTGCCGGTCGGCGCACAACTTTACCTGATCGCCGTCTACCTCGCCGCCCTGCTGACCGCCGGGTGGGCCGCCGTCACGCCCCCGCCCGATGCCGGGGCGCGCGCCTGGGAAGCGGTCTTGTTCCTCGCCCTGGCCGTCCTCGCCTACGGCAAAAAGATCGTGCTGATGCGGCACACGGGGGACAAGGACGCCGGCTCCATGTCGCTCGGCTTCGCCATCACCTTCGCCGCCCTGCTGCGCTTTGGGCCGCAAGGCGCCCTCGTCGTCGGGACGCTGGGCTGCCTCTCGTCCTGCCTGCACCCGCACCGGCAGCCCGGCTTCCAGTTCGCCTTCAACGCCGCCCTGGCCGCCGTTTCCACCTGGCTGGCCGGGCTGACCTTCCTCGGCCTGAACGGCGGCGGGCTGGCCCTGAGCCTGGAGCGGACCGTCCCCGCCGCTGTCGCCGCCAGCCTGGTCTACTTCCTGCTCAACAGCGCCGCCGCCGCCGTCGTCATCGGCCTGTCTACCGGCCAAAAGATATTCGCCTTCTGGCGCGAGCATTTCCTGTGGACGGCCCCCTCTTACTTCGCCGGCGCGGCCGTCGGGACGCTCGCAGCGCTCGTCTGCGGCGGCCGGTCCTGGCTCCTGCCCCTCTTTGTCACCCCCGTCGCCTGGCTGACTTACTCGGCCTACGCCGTCTACGCAGGCCGGGCCGAGGAGCGGCAGCGCCACATCGAGCGCCTGGCCGACCTGTATCTGGGCACCATTCGGAGCTTGGCCCTCGCCATTGACGCCAAAGACCAGCACTCACACCAGCACATCCTGCGCGTCCAGCAGTCGGCCGTCGCCACGGCCCAACAGTTGGGGCTGGACGGCGATCTGGTGGAAGCGATCAAGACCGGCACATTGCTCAAAGACATCGGCAAGCTGGGCGTCCCGGACTACGTCCTGCTCAAGACGGGGGAGCTGACCGACGAAGAGTTCACCAAGATGCGCAAGCATCCCGAAGTCGGCGCGGCCATTCTGGAAGAGGTCAACTTCCCCTGGCCGGTCCTGCCTGTGGTCCGCTCCCACCATGAGCGCTGGGACGGCACGGGCTACCCGGACGGATTGCGCGGCGAGGCGATCCCGCTGACGGCGCGCATTCTCGCCGTCGCCGACGTGTATGGCGCCCTGACCTCCTCGCGCACCTACCGGGGCGCCTGGAGCCGCGAGGCGGCCCTAGACGAGATCAAGCGCGGGGCTGGGACGAAGTTCGACCCGGCCGTCGTGGCCGCCTTCGCCGCCGTGATCGGCGGGCTGTCGTCCGAGGCGCCGGACGCGGAGCAGCACCGGGCCGAAGCCGCCCCGGCGGGCGGCGCGATCCTCAAGTCCGGCGACGCGGTCCGCCAGATCCAGCGGGCGTCGTCCGAGCTGTGGGCGCTCTACGAGGTCGCGCAGACGCTGTCCTCGTCCCTGGGCTTGCAGGAAACGCTGGAGATTCTGGGCCGCAAGCTGGAAGCCATCCTGCCGGGCGCCGCCTGCCTGTTCCTGCTGCGCGAAGGGGCCGAAGACGCTCTGGTGGCGCGGGTGGCGGTCGGGCTGAACGGGGAACGGCTGCGCGGCGCGCGTGCCGCCGGCCGCGCCAGCCGCTCCCTCCAGGCGGCGACCTGGCGCGAGACTTATCGCGGCCCTTACGACCCCGAAGACCTGCGGCTGCCGGAAAGCCTGGCGGGGGGCTGGGAGGACTTGCGCGCCGCCCTGATCGTTCCCATCGTCCACGGCGGCGAGACCCTGGGCACGATCAACCTGTACCATCCCGAAGCCGACGCCTTCGGGCCGCACGACCAGCAATTGCTGGAGACCATCGCCGAGCGGGCCGCGCTGGCGCTTTACAACGGCCTGCTCTTTGATCGAACACGCTCCTACGCCAACACCGACCCCCTGACGGGCCTGTACAACCTGCGCTACCTGACCCAGCATGTGGACGCGCTGTGCGGCGGGGCCGACGCCGAGCCGCTGGCTCTGCTCTGCCTGGACCTGGACAGCTTCAAGCCGATCAACGACAACTTCGGCCACCAGAAGGGCGACCAGGTGCTGTGCGATCTGGCCGAGATCTTCTGCGGGGCGGTCCGCGAGGCCGACATCGTCGCCCGCTACGGCGGCGACGAGTTCCTGGTCATCCTGCGCGGGGCGGGGGCGGCCGAGGCGCAGGCGATGTCCCAGCGGCTGTGCGACGCCGTGCTGGCCTACGACCCCGGCCTGACCCATGCCGTCCTGGGCAGCCTGCGGCTCGGCGTCTCCATCGGCCACGGCTGCTTCCCCGCCGACGGCCGCGACTGCACCGCCTTGCTGGCCGCCGCCGATGCGCGCATGTACCGCGAAAAGACCCAGCGCAAGCTGGGCGCGCTGGCCGAGCCGAAGCCGGATGTTTCGCTCAGGCCGGACGCACCTCTTCTGCGGCTGGTGGACGCGGCGTGAGCTGCGCCCGAACGGTCAGCGCAGGGCCGGCGTCTTCTCGGCAGTGGCCTGGCGCGGTGCGTCTAGGTCGCCGAACGTCGCGATCTCCAGAACATCCGCGTAGCGTTCGGACAGATCACGGCCTAGCAGCTCGTCCAGTTCCGCCGCCTGGCGTAGCGTGATGTCGCCGCGTTCCACGGCATAGTCAATTTTGCCCCGCAGCACCAGTTTCGCCAGGTCGGGAAACTCGGCTGCCTGCGCGCGGGCAATCACATCTTTAAAGTTCTGCATCGCGCCAGTGCAGTCTCGGCCCTCAAGGGCAGGGAACTTCCCTTATCATAGCCCCGTTGACTCGCTTCCCCCATTTTTCCCGCACTTATCGCAGTGATGCCCCCTCGCTCATCCCCCATAATCAAGGCTAGATGGTCTCCGCCCCCGATCAGGGCAAACCTGCTGCAAGGCAGGGACGCAAAGCCCACGGGTCTCCGCCCACGCGCCGCTGACAAGCCGCCGCAGGACCGAGACGGCCGGGCTGCCGAACGGGCGACAGCTTCCTCCTCGGGCCGAGGACCACATAAACCACATCCTTCGCAAGCGACAAGGGCAAACCACCGGAAACGGCGGGACGCAAAGCCACGGGCCTTCTTCTTTAGCCGTATCGAGAAATGGCCGCCGAGCCGCCACACTGCGACGATTACGAGGGAACAACCAATGCAACACCGAAGAACATCACGAACAGCATCACGAACAACATTCCGGGGAGCGCCCGCGCTGGCGGCGCTGTCGCTGGGGCTGGCCGGCGCACTGCTGACCGGCCCGGCGGCTCAGGCGGACGCGCTTTCCACTAAACAGGCGGACGCACTTTCCGCTAAGGCTGACGCTTTTCTGGCTCCGACCCTGGCGGCCAAGCCGGCGTCAGGTTGGTCGTCCGTCATCCTCAAGATGAACGGCGGCCTCACCCCCACACGGGAGGCGGCCCTGAAATCGCTCGGCATGGACATCACCCGCCGCCTGCCCTTCCTCCAAGCCGTCGCCGGGCGCGTCCCCGCCCGCCGTCTGCGCGCCGTTGCCGCCCTGCCGTTCATCACTCATCTGTCTTCCGACAGCATGGTCAAGAAGTGCGACGACTTCACCGAAGGCGCGAGCGGAGAACAGACCGCCTACCAGGAATACGGTCTGACCGGCCAGGGCGTGATCGCGGTCGTGCTCGACAGCGGCGTCGCCGCCAACCCCGATCTCGACAAGCGCTACTATAACGCGGTCAGCTTCGTGCCGGGCGACTCCAGCACGACCGACAAGTGCGGGCATGGCACCCATGTCGCCGGCATCATCGCCGGCAGCGGCGCGTCCTCGACCGGGTCCGGCTACAAGCACAGCTTTCACGGCATCGCCCGTGGCGCTTTCATCGGGAGCGTGCGCGTGCTGGATCAATCTGGGCAGGGGAGCGTCAGCACCGTTCTGGCCGGCATTCAGTACGTCATCGGGATCAAGAACCGGTACAAGTACACCCACCCCGTCGTCATGAACCTGTCGCTGGGCCACCCGGTCGGCGAGAGCTACACGACGGACCCGCTCTGCCAGGCCGTCGAAGCCGCCTGGAAGGACGGCATCGTCGTCGTCTGCGCCGCCGGCAATGCCGGACGCCAGAGCAACACCGCCGTGGCCGGACGTGCTAACGAAGGCTACGGAACCGCCTACGGCTCCATCCAGTCGCCGGGCAACGACCCGTATGTCATCACCGTCGGCGCGGCCAAGAACATGGACGGCATCCACGCCCACGACCGCATCGCCACCTACTCCAGCCGGGGACCCAGCCGCCTGGACCTGGTCCTCAAGCCCGACATCCTCGCGCCCGGCAACAAGGTCATTTCCCTGAACGCCCCCGGCAGCTTCCTCTCGACGCAGTACGCGGTGAACGATCAGGTGCCGATGTCGTACTACGCCCCCAGCGGCGTCTCGGGCGAGTCCACGAACTACCTCCAGCTTTCGGGCACCTCAATGGCCGCGCCCGTGGTCGCCGGAGCCGCCGCCCTCATGCTCCAGGCCAGCCCCAACCTGTCCCCAGACACCGTCAAGGCCCGCCTGATGATCGCCGCCGACAAGTGGGCCAGCCCCGACACCAAAGGCAGCCCCACCGGAGTCGCCGACCCCTGCACCTACGGCGCCGGCTACCTCAACATCCCCGCCGCCTTGCAGAACACCAACGTCGCCACCCAGCCCGCCCTCAGCCCCAAACTGATCCAGGACGCCTACGGCAATGTCAGCATCAGCGGCGCGGGCATCCTGTCCGGCAGCCACATCATCTGGGGCACCAACGTCAACGACCTGCACATCATCTGGGGGACGAGCGCCATCACGGGCAGCAGCACCCTGTCCGCCTCCCACATCATCTGGGGCACCAGCGTCTGGGCCGACCACATCATTTGGGGAACCAGCAGCGACGCCGTGGACCTCTGCACCGCCGCTTACGGCGAGTAGTCGCCCCGGTTGTTTCTCAGCCCGCCGCCTGCATCACCTTCCCCCTGGGGAGGGGCAGGCGGCGGGCTTTTTCCTGTCGCCCCGCAGGGACAATTGCACAGGAAGCACTTGCACAATCGCCCGATGACGGAGGGAAACCAGCCATGCACAACGCCAATGTTGGCGCCTTTCTGAATGTGCTCGTATTCCTGTAGCCTGTGTCCGCTCCAGCTTCTTCCGTCCCCTGGACTGCACTGGTCAGCACTGGCTACCCGGAGGGCAGACCTGGAAGGCGGCAGGCACTTCCCAGCCTCGGATTTTAATTCGTGGCAAACGCTGTACGACATCAGTCGGCCAATTGTCCAACAGCCTGTTGGACAAACACACAGCAACCTGCTAGACAAACACGGCTGACCACGTTAGAGGCGGAGCTGAACGGGTATAATTAACCGGCAAAAAGACGTGGTGGCAGGCTTGGGCGGACTGAACTCCGCCGAAGCCATTTCGTGCATCACAGGCCCTAAAAGGAACAGCGAAGGAACAGCGAATGGATCTGCGTGAACTGCCCGGTCTGGCGGAAGATTATCCCGCGTATCAGGAACTCAAAAAGGCGGTCGCACGGGGCGGCGTCACCCAACTGGAAGGGCTGCCCGTGCCGGCCAAAGGCTGGCTGCTGGCGCAGCTCGCGCGGGACACGGACAGGCCGCTCGTCATCATCTCCTACAACGCCGAGCAGGCGGGGCGACTGGCCGCCGACCTGGCCCGATACGGTGTGGAAGAAGATGCGCTGACGAGCCTGGTGTCGTCCACCGAAACGCTGATCTTCGCCGAGGGCGCCCCCGACCTCGCCCAGACCGGCCGGCGCGTCGCGGCCCTGCAACAGATGGCGCGCGGGGCGGCGCGGGTCACGGTCGGCCCTATCGGCGCGTGGCTCCAGCGGACCGTCCGGCCCGAAGCCCTGCGGGACCGCCGGGTGCAATTAGTCGTCGGCGAGAGCGTGGACCTCGGCGGCCTGGAACACTCGCTGGTCGGCTTCGGCTATGAGCGCGTCGAGGCCGTCGAGCAGGCCGGGCAGTGGACCCGGCGCGGCGGGATCTTAGACATCTTTCCCGGCGACGCCGCCCTGCCGTTCCGCGTGGACTTCTTCGGCGACGACATCGAGAGCATCCGGCCCTTCGATGTCGAAACCCAGCGCTCGGTCGGCAAGGCCGAGTCGCTGACAATCGCCGCCGTGCGCGAGGCGCCCTATGAGGCCGCCGCCGTGACCGGGGCCGTCGCGCGCCTCAAACGCGAGCTGCCGGGCCGGGCGGCAGCCTTGAAGAAGGCGAATTTAGACGACCGTGGCGCGGAGCACGCGGAGCGGCTGGAGGAGCGGGTCGAAGGCGACATCGCGCAGATTCAGTCCCACGCCTATTTCGACGCGATGGAATACTATCTGCCCTATCTCTACCCAGACGCCGTCTGTGCCTTAGATTATGTGCCTGACGACGCCCTGATTATTTTAGACGAGCCGAGCCAGGCTAAGGCCCGCTGGGAGCAGCGCGAGGGTGAGATCGCCGAGATCATGGCCGCGCGCGCGGCGCGCGGCGACTACTTGACGCCGGACATGCCCCACGCCTGCGGCTTCAGGGCAGTGGTGGAGAAGATTGCCCCCCCCGCCCCCAATTCCGGGGGAGCCGGAACAAGCCGACCCTCTGACTCCCCCATTATTGGGGGCCGGGGGGCGATCCTCCTCGCCCTGCTCGGTCGCGGACTCGACGGCATCCAAATTGACAAAACGAACAGGGTTCCCACCCAGGCCGGAGCAATGGAGAACTTTGCGGGCCGCCTGCCCGCTTTCTTCGAGGCGCTCGACGGCTGGCTCGGCGCGCGCTTCCGCTGCGTCCTCGTGACCGAGCAGCAGGAGCGGCTGCGGCAGATCCTCGCCGACCACAAGATCCCCGCCTCCCCCTCCGACCGATTAGAGAATGGCGGCGAGGCGGGCGTCTTCGTCCTCCCCGGCTCGCTGCTGGGCGGCTTCAAGCTGCCCGAGGCGAGCTTGATGCTCGCCACGGACACGGATATTTTCGGGCATCGGGCGCATCAGAAGCCGCCCAAGCGGGCCTTCAAAGAGGGCCTGAAGATCACCTCCTATCTGGAGCTGCGCGAAGGGGATTTCGTCGTCCACATCCTGCACGGCATCGGGCGCTACGGCGGGCTGACCAAGCTCAAAGGCGCGGATGGGGCCGAGCGCGACTACCTGCTGCTCGAATACGACGGCGGCGACAAGGTCTATGTCCCGACGGACCAGGTGGACCGCGTCCAAAAGTACATCGGCTCCGCCGACTCGCCGCCGACCATCACCCGCCTCAACAGCGGCGACTGGGCGCGGGCGACCAAGAAGGCCAAAAAGCAGGTCCAGGAAATGGCTGCCGACCTGATTAAATTATACGCCGCCCGCAAGGCCGCGACCGGCCACGCCATGCCGCCGGACACCCCCTGGCAGCAGGAGATGGAGGACGCCTTCCCCTACCAGGAGACGCCCGACCAACTCGCCGCCATCGAGGACGTCAAAAAGGACCTGGAAGACGACAAGCCGATGGACCGCTTGATCTGCGGCGATGTCGGCTACGGCAAAACCGAAGTCGCCATCCGGGCCGCCTTCAAGGTCGTCAATTCGGGTCGCCAGGTCGCCGTCCTCTGCCCGACGACCATTCTGGCCCAGCAGCATTTAGGCACGTTCCGGGAGCGCCTGGCCGCCTACCCCGTGCGGATTGAAATGCTGTCCCGCTTCGTCTCCAAAGCCGAGGCCACGCAGACCCTGAAGGGCCTGGCCGACGGCACGGTGGACATCGTGATCGGGACGCACAAGATACTTTCCAAAGATGTCAACTTCCACAAGCTGGGCCTGCTGGTGGTGGACGAAGAGCAGCGCTTCGGCGTCGCTCATAAGGAGCGCATCAAGCAGATGAAGCGGAACGTGGACGTGCTGACCCTGACGGCGACGCCCATCCCCCGGACGCTGCACATGTCCCTGTCGGGCATCCGCGACATGTCCCTGATTGACGATCCGCCCGAGGGACGCATGGCGATCAAGACGTTCGTCAAGGAGTACGACGACGAGCTGGTCCGCGAGGTCATCCTGCGGGAACTCGACCGGGGCGGGCAGGTCTACTTCCTGCACAACCGCATCGAAAGCATCTCGCACGTCGCCGAAAAGATTCGCCGCCTGGCCCCCACCGCCCGCGTCGAGATCGCCCACGGCCAGATGCACGAGGACGACCTGGAAGACGTCATGCTGCGCTTCGGCGACCGCGAGTTCGATGTGCTCGTCTGCACCACCATCGTCGAGAGCGGCCTGGACATCTCCAATGTCAACACCATCGTCGTGGACAACGCCGACCGCTTGGGCCTGTCCCAATTGTACCAATTGCGGGGCCGCGTGGGCCGGGCGCGCCGCCAGGGCTACGCCTACCTGCTCTACCGCAAGGACAAGCAGCTCTCGGAAGTCGCCGAAAAGCGTCTGAGCGCCCTGCGCGAGTTCCAGGACCTCGGCAGTGGCTACAAGGTCGCCCTGCGCGACCTGGAGATACGCGGCGCGGGCAACCTCCTCGGCGCCGCCCAGTCCGGCGCCGTCGCTACCGTCGGCTTCGACCTCTACACGCAGCTTCTCTCGCAAGCCATCAACGAGATGAAGGGCGAGCCGGTGGAGATGGAGTTCGAGCTGCCCAACGTCTCCCTGCCGCTCGACGCGCTGATCCCCAGCGTCTATATCCCCTCCGAGGCCGAGCGGATTTTGATGTACAAAAAGCTCACCGCCGTCCGCAAGCCCGACGACGTCCAGCGCATCCAGGACGAGTTCGAGGACCGCTACGGCGACCCGCCGCGCCCCGTCTGGAACCTACTCGCGCTGCTGCGCCTGCGCCTGCGCTGCCACGAGGTCGGCATCTCTTCGGTCGTTGCCGAAAAGCGCCGCGTCGCCGTCCGCTTTTCCGGGACGCACCTGCCGCCGGACGCCCTCCGCAAGCTCTCGCGCGCCCACATGCAGCACCAGTTCCTGCCCGACATCGTGTTCCTGGCGACCCCTGACACCCCCGCCCGGATGCTCACCGTCGTCGAAGAAATGGTCGAAGTCCTAGCGAAAGCCCTTCCCCCGAAGGCCGCGCCGGTTCCGGCCCCGCGCCCCCCCATGCTCGGCCAGCGCGACACCGAAAGGAACGGCGCCGAAAAGAACGGCACGGACAAGAACGGCACACCCCGCGCCGCCAAGCCCAAGCCCGCGCCCAAGAAGCCGCCGGAGCCGCAGCCCGATGACGCCAAAGCCCGCAACCTCGTGAGCAACCAAGTCTCCGCCCGGCGGCGCGGGACGTACACGCGGGGGCGCTGATCAAATGGAGGATGCCAATGGCAATCACGAATGACGTGTTTCTGAAAGCGGTCCAGGCGGGCGACGTTCCCGCCGTGGAAAGCCTGCTGGAACAAGGCGCAGACGTCAACGCGCGGACCGAGCGCGGCAACACCGGCCTGATGATTGCCGCGAAGGCGGGCAGCCTCCCCCTCGTCCGCCTGCTGCTGGCCTATGGGGCGGAGATTAATCTTCGGAACCAGCGCGGGCTGAACGCTTTGCAAGCAGCAGTGATGAAGTGGACTCTGGCAGGGGATGATGCCGCCATCATTGACTCTTTGATTGAGGCTGGGGCCGATGTCAATGCTCAGGACAGCGGCGGCTTCACGCCCCTGCGGTGGGCCGCCAGTCGCGGAACGCCTCAGGTCGTGCAGCGGCTTGTGGATGCGGGCGCGGACGTCAATGCCGCCGATGAGCGCGGCGTTACCGCGCTGCTGTCGGCGGCCATGAGCGGGCTGGACCAGACGGTCGCCATTCTTCTCCAAGCCGGGGCCGACGTAAACGTGGCCGAAAGCATCGGCCACACGCCTCTGGCAATGGCGGTCGCAAAGAACCACACTCGCACCGTTCAGCTTCTGTTGGAAGCCGGGGCTAAAATCCGGCACACGGAAACTTCGGTTCCCGTCACCCGGATGGCCTCCGACAAGCCGGAAATCCTGTCGCTTATCAAGGCCGCCACCGGGACGAACTTGCACGACGCCGCGAAGGCAGGCGACAGGGCCACCATGGCGACTCTGCTGACGAGCGGGGCGGATGTGGACGCCAAAGATGACGACGGCAGAACGGCTCTGATGATGGCGGAGGAGGAAGGGCAGACCGGGTGCGCCGCGCTCCTGCTGGACCATCACGCCGATGTCAACGTCATGGACCGGCTCGGCTTCACGGCCCTCATCCGCGCGGCCATCAAGGGGCAGACCGAAGCCGTCCGGCTGCTGCTCGCGCACGGCGCGGACGTCAACAGTTCGGGACGCTGGGGGCACACCGCCCTGGAGCGCGCCGCGCTGGGCGGCCACGACGAAATCACGGCCCTGCTGGTCCAGGCCGGCGCGGAAGTCCGGTTCGTGGAAACCCTGCTGCTCGGCGACCTGGACAGCGTCCACTTTCTCCTCGACGAAGGCACGGACGTCAACACGGCCACCAAAAGCGGCCTGACCGCGCCCATGGCGGCGGCGGCGCGGGCTGACATCAACGCCCTATTGATGCTGCTGGAACGCGGCGCGGACCCGAACCGTTTCGACACCCTGGGCCGCGCCGCCCTGACCTGGGCCATCCACAAAGGCCGCGCCGACCTTGTAGAACTCCTCCTCAAGCATGGCGCGGACATCAACGCCCGGAGCGAGGAGGGCGGCGCGGCCCTAAAGACGGCGGTGCGGGTGCAAAACGTCGAGATGGTGCGCCTTCTGCTCGCGCGCGGGGCAGATGTGGAGGGCCGGGACAAGCGCGGCTGGACCGCCCTGCATGATGCCGTCCTGGCGGCACACTGGGGAGACACCGAAGTCATCCCGATCCTGCTGGACGCGGGCGCGGACATCAACGCTCCCGACGCGCGGCCAGACGCCGCTTGCCGCCGCCGCCAGCTTCGGCTCTCTGGAGGCCGTGCGCGTCCTGCTCACCCACGGCGCCGACAGTTCCCGTCAGGATAATCATGGTCAAACGGCATTGTCGGAGGCGCACAGTCACAAGGAGGTTCTTGCGCTGCTGAAGGCGGCAAGTCCCAAGACGGACAGCCTGCTGCAAGCCGCCTCAGAAGGGGACATAGCTCAGGTGCAGTCACTTCTTGAGGCGGGCGCGGACATCAACGCCAAAGACGAACAGGGCCGCACCGTCCTTGAAGCGGCGGCTCTAGCGCAGCACTTCGATCTTATTCGTTTGCTTCTGGACAAAGGCGCTCAAGTCAGCCCTGTGAGCCGCCTGACGATCAGCCTGCTGGCGCGCGCCGCCGGGCAAAACGACATTGTGGAGAGGCTTCCATAGCAGCCTCGCCGGGTGAGAGCATTGCAAGGCAGGGCAGGGCTGTAAGGGTGATCAAGAGTCCGAGGACAGAGGACGTGTTTCATGGCGGGTCTTCCGAAACTGGGCGATTGCATATAGATGACAGATAGAGGGCAACCACGGAGAGGAAGGAGGGCAACCGATGACAGACAGAGGGCAACCACGGGGGGTTGCCCCTACCAATCACCATCAATGTATCAATCACCATCAATCACGGGGCGCGTAGGGGCAGGCCCCCGTGCCTGCCCTCTGGCCCCCGTGCCTGCCCTCCTTGCGGCTTCCATAGGCGATTACCCTGTCTTCCGAAACCCTGCCATTTGCCGTCTCCCGCAATCTGTGTTATACTACAGTATCATTAGAGTTGTGGTGCAATTATTCAGTCTCTTGACTCAGGAATGGCTTTTCTTGCCGCTTGGAGCGGCTGTGAGGCCCCTGGTGACGATAAATTGACAAGATTTTCATTCAGGAAGCTATAATGCGCTCAGGGAGCCTTACAGAGCCAAAAGGCTTATTTGCACCACAACTCTAATGATGATACATCTACTGAACAACGACCGAACAGACGCGGCCTCCGAGACGACTGAGACAGCCCGCGCCCGGCGGCTGCTGGAGCGGTGGGGCGGGGCGCCGCTGCTCTTCTTCGCCCTGCTGCCGGACAAGCGGTATCTGTTCGGCGGCTCGGAGGGGGAGACGTGGGGAGTCGCCTACCGCGTCGTGGGCCGCCACGCGCTGGCGCTGGGCGATCCGCTGGGCGATCCCGACGCCGCCCCCCAGGCCGTCGCCGCTTTCCTGGACCTGTGCCGCCGGCAGGGGTGGCGGCCCTCGTTTTACCAGGTGACGGATGCCCATTTGGACACCTACCGCGCGGCGGGGCTGCGCTCGGTCAAGGTCGGCGAGGACGCCCAGATCGGGCTGGCCGACTTCTCGCTGGCGGGCAAGCGGTTCAAGAACCTGCGCAACGACCTGCGGCGCATCGAGAAGGCGAATGTCATCCTGGAAACCTATGGGCCGGACGCGCCGCCGACCGCCGAGGCTGCCGAGGAAATGGCGGCGATTTCCGAAGGCTGGCGGCGGGCGCACCGGGCCAAAGAAGGCAGTTTCGCCATGGGCGGCTTCGACCCCGACAGCGCCCTCTTCCGCGAAAGCCGGTTCTTTGTCGCCCGTGACGCGGGCAGCGGCCGGATGCTGGCCTTTACCACCTTTGTGCCGATTTATGGGCAGGGCGGGACGCGCGGCTGGGCGCTGAACCTGATGCGCCGCCGCCCCGATGCCTTGCACGGCGTCATGGACTTCCTGATCATCTCCGCCGCGCAGCACTTCGGGGAGGAGGGCGCGGCGCTCATGAGCCTGGGGCTGTCGCCGCTGGCCGGGGCGGACGAGCAGGGCGAGGCCGCCGCCTCCCATGTCCGCCGATTCCTGTTCACCCGCCTGAACCGCGTCTATAACTTCCAGGGCCTGCACACGTTCAAGTCCAAATTCGCGACCGCCTGGGAGCCGCGCTACCTGATCTCCCGGCCCGGCCTGGGGATGGCGGCGACGGCCGGGGCGATCCTCAAGGCGCACCTCGCCGGAGACAAGCCGCCCGCCCAGCCATTTCATCGGATGGGGCGGTCGGGCCGCCGCCAGGCGATGGCGCTGGCCGCGCTGCTGTTGCTGGTCTTCACGCCCTTTGAAAAGACGCTCGCCAAGCGCGCCGCCGTCCTGCCGCAGCGGGTGGCGACGACCTGGGGGCGTCACTCCACCCACTGGAGCGCGGCCCGGTGGGACACCCGGCATTGGCATCGTATGCTCCCTCATTTGAGACACGTCCGACGTGCGTCGGCGGGCGACCTCAATCTCCCTATGGGCTGATCCCAGGGCCGGGGGTGGCGACCTCTCTGACGCCTGACCCGGCTCACGGGAACTGCGTGCTGCCGCCCTGAGAACCTTTCGCCCCATCCACCTGCCACCCCAGGGCCGGGAGGACGACGCCCGGACGCAGGGCGTAGGGCACATCGCCAAAGTTGACGGTGACCGTCACCCCTGACGCCCAGCGGGTCCGCTGCACGGCATGGTCGGGCGTCAGGAACTCGTGCGAGCGCATCTCGTCGTAGCCCAGGCGGCGGACGAGCGGGCAGACGGTTTGGTAGGTGCGGGCGAAGTGCGCCCGGTTCTTTTCCCACGTCGGCTTGTCGAACAGGAACAGCGGCGGCGTGCCGTAGAGAATGTTGAACAGGTCGCGCTGGGGCCAGGCTTCGGGTTCCTTGTTTGTTGAGTCGCCCCAGTACCAGTCGGCGACGACGCAGTCGTGGTACACCAATTCCCACAGCGGGATGCGGTAAAAGGGGCCGACCTGGAACTTCAGAAATTCGGGCGTCGGCGTCTTATACTCCAGCAGATCGCGTCCCGAGTCCGGCAGGCGGTACGGGGCGAGGCTCATCATCCCCTCGTAATAGTCCACATAGGGCACGGACGGGTCAATTCCCGTCTCGGTCCCGACCACCAATTTCTCCTGGCGCGAGCAGAAGTCCAGCAGCGCCATCTTGTACCGCCGGTCTTCGGAGCGCGTCAGCGGGTGGGCCGGGTTGTAGTCCTCGCGCCACGGCGAGGCCGTCGTGGTGTCAATGAAGCGGCACCCGTAGGGCGTCGTCTTTAGGTCGGCAGGGATCGTCTGCCGCGCGCGCGCCAGCCCGCGCGCCGAGTTGATGACGCCGCCCTGGAAAACCACCTGCGTCCCGTCCGGCTTCTTCTGGACGGTCGCCCAGCCCTTCATCCAGTCCCCATCCGGCAGCCATACTAGGTCCTGCGGCCACCCGGCCTTGGGCAGCTCCTGGGGCGCGTCCGGCGGGTACACGTCCTGGAAGATGTCGTAACGGCTGGTCAGATAGCCCAGCGCGTTGATGGCGGCGATTTCGGATGGCGAGCCGCCCCCTGACCACAGCACGCGGTCCATCCCCAGCGCCTTCAGTTGGCGGCAGAAAGGCGCCTTGTCCTCGTCCCAGTTCCAGACGTTGACCGCGCCGATCAGCTTGTCCACGTTCGGATTTTCGCGCCGCTTCTGCGCCAATGTTTTGAACAGGCCTGTTTGCTTCGCGTACTCTCGGTAACGCTTGGCCTGGGCCACATAGCCGCCGCTGGCGAGGAACACATAGGTCAGCGACCGGGCGTAGCCGAACCGGCCGCGCGTGGCCTCCCACTCCGGCTGCATGAATAGGTTCCCGGCCGCCCGGCGCGTGATCTCGACATGGGCGTCATCCGGCGTCCGCAGGATCGCCATGACGCCCGCCCCCGTCTTCGTGTCCGCGACGCCTACCCAGGGCATACATAGCCCATGCCCGGAGTAGGTCACGAGGGACACGGGCGGGATGCTCGCGTCATCCACGGGGTACAGAATGCCCTCGTTGAGCGGCACCACCAGCGCCGTCCCTTTGGCTGTGACGAACGGCTGCGGGAACGTAACCGGCTCCTGCATGGCCCCGTCCCCTGACAGCGTCACGGTCAGCTCGGGCGCGTCCGGGGCCAGCGCCAGCGTCGCCCGCAGCGTCAGGTCGTTCGCCACGTCCCACAGCGTCAGGTCCAGGGACAGGGCGCCCTGCCGGCGGGCGTCTCGGACCACCAGCCCCGCCCCGAACGGCGCCTGCCGCCACGTCCGCCCCGCGCGCCGATCCGTCACGGCCAGCGTCCCGTCTCCCGCCGCCAGGCGAACGTCCAGCAGGCGGTTTTCAAGCCGCAGCGTCTTCCCGCGCAACGCGGCCGGAACTGCGCCTTCCCGGACGAGAAGGGCGTCACTCAGCCAGACGGTCCCCGGCCCATTCCCAATCAGCCGGAACTGCGCCGTCGCGCAGCCATTGGGAACCACGAAACGCCGCGAAAGAAGCTGCCAGTCGTGCGTCCCGCCCGTCTGGGCAGGCGCATAGGACCAGTCCAGCACGTTCCCCTTCGCGTCCCGCGTCACCACGCTCAGTTCCGCGCTCCCGGCCTCCTCGCACCGAACCCAGCCGCCTAGACGGAAGATGTCGCCCCCTTTGACGGGCAACGACGCCGCCTGCGCCGCGCTCCAATCATTTGTGCCGGTGTGCGTCACTTTAAGCGACAGGTGGCCGCCATGCCTGGTTTGGTCGTCCAGCGCCATGCTTCCCGCCCCGGCCTGCCGCGACCAGAACGGCGCCCAGCCCGTCGGCGTCCCCGCCGTCAGGCCCGCCGTGAAATCGCCGTTCGTGAGCAGGTTGGGGGGCGCTGCAACTGCGCGGGTCGCCCCTAGGGACGTGACCAGCACCAGGAGCAGGCCCAGTGGCCAAACGATCCGCTTCATTTTTCGTGTCCTTTCTCGCTCACCGGCCCGAACATGGGGCCGACGATGCGCGCCAGACGCGCCAGGGGCCGGGCGACCGGCGGCAGGCCCAGCACGGGCCGCAGACGCCCCAGCATCTCCTGCGCGAACCCGAGCAGCTCGCGCGTCTTCCCCTGCCCCTCGCTCCGGTCTTGAAGCCAGAATAAGATCAGCAGCAGATGGGCCGAATAAAACAGCGTCGCCATCTGCTCCGCCTGCCCGCGACGGGGCGCGTCCGACGCCCCCGTCGCCACCAGGAGAAACATCCGCCACACGCGGTCCCGCAGCCCCGCCACGCCTTCCCCCAACACGGCCACGGGCGAGTCCGGGGCCAGGCCCGCCGTGAACAGCGCCCCCATCGTTTCCCGGTGCGGCGTCATCCGCCGCAGGTCCGCCTCAATGGCCTGGGCGAACCGCTTGGCGAGCGGGCCGGGCGGCAGCGCGGCCACCTCTTCCTCCAGCTCCGTCGCCATCCGCTCGTACAGGGCGAGCACCATCTCTTCCTTGCGCGCGAAGTACCGGTACGCCAGGCCGAGCGAGCAGTCTGCCTCGCCCGCGATGTCGCGCATCGTCGTCTCGGCGTAGCCCTTGCGCGCGAACAGGTCCAGGGCGGTTTCCAAAATGTGCTCGCGCGTCCGTTGCGCCTTTTCGGTCGTCTTGGCCGGGGCCTGCTTGACGGTCATGGTTGGCTCCGAAAATAATTTATGAACGTGTTCATAAAATGCTTGACTTCCGTGTTCATTGTGGGTATCCTCTTGTCAGTGGGCAATGAACATGTTCATTATACCACACCGAACGGAAAAGAACGCACAAAAAGAGGCCCCAAAATGCAGAACGAGATCGTCGTCACTTACGTCGTGTACCTGCTCCTGAGCATCGCCCTGACCGTCTGGGTGGCCCGGACGCTTTTCAAGAACGGCCGCATCTTCCTGGTGGACGTGTTCCACGGCAACGAGGCGCTGGCCGACTCGGTGAACCACCTGCTCGTGGTCGGCTTCTACCTGATCAACCTGGGCTGCATTAGCTTCATGCTGAAGATCAGCGACCCCGTCAATGACGCCCGCCAGAGCATCGAGGCGCTGGCCTCGAAGATGGGCCTGATCCTGCTGGTCCTGGGCGGGATGCACTTCTTCAACCTGCTCCTGTTCAGCAAAATTCGCGCCTCGGCCCTCAACAGCCGCAAGCCCATGCCCGTCGGCGAATGGCCCGCGCAAGGCCCCCAGCCGCCCTATGCCGCCCAGCCCCAGCCGGGCTACACGCCTTACCAGTGAGCATCAGCGGAGGGTGGAGGGACGAAAGGGGCCGGGCCGCCGTCCTAATTTCAGGAACAGCGGCCCAGCCCCAAAGGACGCGCGAATGACGACGAACAGGCTGTGCGGGATGGTCGCGGGGGATGTGCAGCAACTTTCCCGCGATGCAGAACTCGAAGCGCTAATGCGCTATGATGACGTCCGGAACGACAAGCAGAGAAAGGTTAGACGACTGCTGAGGAGTCTAATAAACCTTTTCATCAAGGTCCTCTTTCCAGCTGGAGCCAAACCGTTGTTCATAGGCAAATTCTAACCGGCCGCGTACATCGGCGATTTTGGGACGGCCTTGTACACCTCGGAGAAACATATCAAGTATGGATGAAGCGATGTCCTCATCCTCAGTCTCAATATCAATGCCCATGCTATGGTAACGGCTGTATGTGTTACCCCTAGCCAATCGGGCTAACATGACTTCCGTTATATGGTGCGAGCTCGCGAGGATGCCTCCTGTGAACATTTCAAAGAGCGTAATGCCGAACGAGAATATGTCGGAACTGCTGGCAACATCCTTTGGGCGTATGGCCTGTTCAGGTGACATATACTTCATTGTGCCGAGGCCCTGCTGGCTCGTCGCTGTGAATACTCCTGTAGACAGTGACGAATGAAAATCTCCCCACTTAACTACACCAAAATCTCCTAATTTGACTAATGGGTATCCGTAGTGGGTCGCCTTCTTTATAAAGATGTTCGCTGGCTTAACGTCACGATGAACGAGCCTTTTCTTATGCAGGTCTTCCAAAGCGCGAGCTACCTGGATGGCTATATGCAACCTACCTTGATTGATCTCAAACCCCGGACGGCGTCCCGGAAACTTCTTGATGTAGTCTTCTAATGTTCTCCCATGAATGAATTCCATCACGAGAAAAGGATTGTCTGGAGAACAGGAATCGAAACAATCTCCCTTTTCATTTGCGTTGTAGGAAAAAATGGTTATAAGATGGGGATGTTCAAGCTGAGTCCCCTTCTCACCCTCTCTCTTGAAGCGTGCGGCAACATTATCGAAGGCTTCAACATCGATATACTTCGGGTCTGGGGCCAAGAATTTGATTGCCACGGTTTGACCGTCGCCCATCCTGTTTGCTTTGTATACGATGCTTGTCGCACCGTCTCCTACCTTGCCGCCAAGGATGTATTCAGTCGAGTCTATCCACAACTTCTGCCCCGCAATAGGATTGCATCGATCACGGCTTAGTTCACGCTCCATTAATTAGTTCCCTCCGTTGCTTTATCCTGAGAACTTCTGGGCCATCCGTTTGGCTTCTCCCCAACCGGCTTCTTGTAGATATGATGCTTGGTGATGCGCGCCAGCGTCCACCTGTGCTCTTCCAGGACTTTCGCGAATCGTTTTCCAGAGACGGTTTTCATGGCGCGCCCCTCATGCCGCGAGTTCCAGGGTGCGGACGCGGGGCATACGCACAAGCGTACTCGTCTGAGAAGGCAGACGAGTAAATGGGACACCCAAAGCTGTCAGGCTTTCGGGCGTCTGGACACTCAGCCACCCTTGAATGGCGTCATCCAGATTCTCACGAATCTCATCAAGCGTCTCGCCTTGCGTCAGGCAGCCCGGCAGCGCCGGGACCTCAGCCCAATAGCCACCTTCTTCGGCGGAATGGACAAGAGCGGCAAAATCTTCAATGCGGATGTCCCAACCACCGCCGTCGAAGCCGAACGTACCTGAAACCTCACCCAGTATCGTTAAGTTGCTGTCATCCACTTGGTTGTTCATGCTTCTGTTCCCTTTTGCGCGGCCTCCCCAGCGGCTTCACGCCGTCCGGCCTCGTGCGCCGCTTGTAGGCGTCCAGGTCGGCGCGGCGGATGAGCTTGCGCCCATATAGGGCGACGAACGGCAGGCGGTTGTCCTGGAACGCATTGTGGACCGTGCCGACGTGAACGCCCAGTTCCTCGGCGGCTTCTCTGGCTGTCAACAAGACTTCTGCTTCCATGTCGGCATGATACCAGATAAACCCTTAAAACGCAAGGGAATAATTCTTTCGGCAGGCAAAGGCCGTGTGAAAAACGGGGTGGTCGGGCCTGAAGACAAGCATAAGAAGCGCCGCCGGCATCTGCCGGCGGCGCTTTTCACGTCTCGTCCCCCTGTCCGCGTCTGCTACCGGGAAGACATCTGCCGGGGAATCCCGCACATCTGGCGGTACAGGGCGGTGATGCGGGCGATGTAGCGGCGCGTCTCGCGGTAGGGGGGGACGCCGTGGTACTTGCGGACCGCCCCCGGCCCGGCGTTGTAAGCGGCCATCGTCAGGGCGATCTGGCTGAATGGGATGATGCCCGCATTGGCGGGGGCGCCGCCGTACTTGTCCAGATGCCCGCGCAGCAGGTGTACGGCCGCCCCGATGTTCTGGATCGGGTCGTAGGCGTTCGTGACGCCCAGCCCGCGCGCCTCGTCGGGCATGATCTGCGCCAGCCCCATCGCGCCCGCGCGCGAGGTCGAGCGAATGTCGAAGTCCGACTCGGCGATGATCGTGGCAACGACTAGGCGCGGGTCAATGTTGTTGATGTCGCTGAAATACAGGACGCTGGTCGCGATCTTGTCCACGTCCGCCTCGGACAGCCGCCGGTTCCAGCGCCGGACCAGGCTCCGGTACGGCGCGTAGATCGCCAGCGCGCGCGGCGACAGCGCCCCGGCCGGGCGCCCCGCATAAACCGGCGCATCGCTCGCCGTCCGCCGCCGCTCCCGGCGCACGGAGGAATCGGAAACGAAAGGCAGCGTCCGGGCGAGAGCCGCTTGATGGGCGGCCTGCCGGGCCGCTTCCACCCGTTCCACCGCCGCCACGCCGCCTTCGGGTGCGACGGCGGCGAGGCGCAGGCCCGACGGCAGCGCGGCATCGCCGGGGGCCGCCGCCAGCAGCGTGCGCACCCGCACCCCGGTGTCCAGCCAGCCCGCCCCGCGCAGGCCCGCCGGCACCGGCACGGACAGCGTCTCGCCCCCCAGCGTCAGCAGCGCAGTCTGCTCCTGCCCCACCGTCACCAGCCCGCTGACGGTCGCGACGACGTCCAGCATCCGCCCCGCGTAGCTGCCGGGATGCCGCACGGCGTCCAGAGCCTGCGCCCCGGTCAGCAGCGGCGCGGAGACAGCGGCCCGCGCCTGCAAAAAGGCCGACGCGGGATCGGCCCCCGCGCGACAGGTGAGCAGCACGAGCGTCAAAAGGAGAAAAGTCAGGGTGCGAAAGATCATGGGACAAGCTCGGAAATCCGGTATCGTGACTACGCTTCCATCTTATCACAGTCGGCGGCATCTGTCAAGAATGCGAGGCGGAGTTTCAGGGCGATTGCATATATCAGGGCGATTGCATATAGATGACAGACAGAGGGCAACCACGGAGAGGAAGGAGGGCAACCGATGACAGACAGAGGGCAACCACGGGGGGTTGCCCCTACCAATCACCATCAATGTATCAATCACCATCAATCACCATCAATCACGGGGCGCGTAGGGGCAGGCCCCCGTGCCTGCCCTCTGGCCCCCGTGCCTGCCCTCTGGCCCCCGTGCCTGCCCTCTGGCCCCCGTGCCTGCCCTCTGGCCCCCGTGCCTGCCCTTCATAATGCAATCGCCCTGGGCGGAGTTTTGGATTTCATTTTAACCTGCCCGCTTGATCCCCAGCCCAGCCTAAGCCCTGTGTCCCCCGGCTCATCAACGTCGCGGTAGGGGCAATTCGCTTGGCGGAGGATTTTTCAGCGTTTGTTGACAACGGCTGGCAATTAAGATATACTGAGAAAGGTTGAACCAACGACCCGGAATACAAGACTACGCCGAAGCAACACCCAGCGGCGACGAGAGTGAGAACCAGACACGGATGGAGTCCGAATCCCGAGACCTGCTGACCGTGGAACAGGCGGCGGCGTACTTGCAACTCAGCCAGTCCAGCATCCGTTCCTACATTCGTCAGGGCAAACTGAATGCGTTCCGCATCGCCGGCAAGCGCAAGGTCCTGATCCAGCGCACCGAACTCCTGAAGCTGCTGGAGCCGGCGCGCGCCCAGGACGTTGAACTGGACGCCCAGGCCGGGCCGGACGAGGACGACGCGGCTTAACGCGCCCCAATGTCATGGCTGGAAGCAAGAGATGGACATGAGCCCGGCGTCCCCCGCGTCCTCGGCGTCCCCGACTGTCGTGATCCGGGCCAGGCCCGGCAGCCTGGGGCTGGCCGCCGAAGCGCGCGAGCTGTGGCGCTACCGGCGCCTGATTCGCACCCTGGTCGAGCGGGACCTGCGCGTCCGCTACAAGAACTCCGCGCTCGGCGTCGCCTGGACCATGGTCAACCCGCTGGTCCAGGTCTTCGTGCTGACGGTCGCCATCGGCTTCATCCTCGGGGCGGGTCCCAAGAACCTCAGCGCGTACATCTTCTGCGCCACCATCCCCTGGACGTTCTTCCAGACGGCCATCCTGGACTCGTCCACCTCCGTGCTCGCCAAGCTGGGCCTGCTCAAGAAGGTCTACTTCCCGCGCGAGATCCCCCTGATCGCGACCGTCTGCCAGAACTTCGTGCAGTTCTTGATCTCGCTGGGCGTCTTCGTCGTCTACCGCTTCGTCATCACGCCGCTGCTGTTCCACGGGGACGTCACGCCGCCGTGGGGGGCGTTGGTCTGGCTGCCGGTCGTGATCGTCATCCTCTTCCTGCTGACCCTGGGAACCGCCTTCTTCGTCGCCACGCTGAACGTCTTCTACGAGGACATCAAATTCATCCTGACGCTGACGACGGGCTTCCTATTTTACCTCTTGCCGATCATCTACTTCGCCGAGAACATCAATTTCGCCGCGCGCATTCCCAATGCGAGTCTGCGCTGGTGGGCTTACCACCTGTACCTCGCGAACCCGCTGGCCTGGATCATCACCGCCTTCAAGCAGATGTTTTTTGGCATCACCCTGATCTCCAGGCCCGGCGATACGCCGCTTTACAGCGCGCCGTTCGACTGGCGCTACCTGCTGATCACCGCCGTCACATCCGTCGTGGTCTGCCTGTCAGGCTACGCCTTCTTCAACAGCCGCAAATGGAAGTTCACGGAACGGCCATGAGAGAACCTACGTCTGGTGGACCTACCCCCGGCGCAAGCGCCGACCCCTCCCTGTTAAGGAGGGGTGAGGAAGCAGAAGCGCGGTCGCTCTTACCCTTCCCTAACAGGGAGGGGTCGGCGCTTGCGCCGGGGGTAGGTTCCTACGCCCTCGAGGTCGAGGGCCTCGTCAAAGAGTTCCGGGTCTACCACCGCACCTACGGGTCGCTCAAGAGCCACGCCGCCGCGCTCGCCAAAAACCTGGTCCGGCGCGGCGACCACGCGGGCTTCGAGACGCGGCGCGCGCTGGACGGGGTGACGTTCCGGGTCGCGCGCGGCGAGACGGTCGCCCTGATCGGGCGCAACGGGTCCGGCAAAAGCACCCTGCTGTCCATCCTCTCGCGCATCTACCTGCCGACGGCGGGCGAGGCGTGGCTTCACGGACGGCTGATGAGCCTGCTGGAGCTGGGCGCGGGCTTCGACATCGAGCTGACCGGGGCGCAGAACGTCTTCTTCAACGGCGTCATCCTGGGACTGACCGAGGAGCAGGTGGCGGGCCGCTACGACGCCATTCTGGACTTCGCCGAGCTGGACCGACAGGCGATGGATCTGCCCGTGCGGATGTATTCGTCGGGGATGCAGCTCCGGCTGGGCTTCGCCGTCGCCGTCCACCTGGACGCCGACCTGCTCCTCGTGGACGAGGGCCTGGCCGTCGGCGACGAGGGCTTTCAGGAGAAGTGCTTCCGCAAGATGGAGGAGTTCAAGACCCAGGGCAAGACCATCCTGATGGTGACCCATGAACTGGACCACGTCGAGCGGCTGGCGGATCGCGTTCTGTGGCTGGAGGCGGGGAAGATCCGGCGTGACGGCGACGTGGCGGAGGTTCTGGCCGAGTACTGGGACACCTTCCGCCATGCCTCCTGACGCCCCTGACCTGTCCGTGGCCGTCGTCTCCTACAACACCCAGGGCCTCCTGCGCGCCTGCCTCGCGTCTTTGGCCGCCCGCCAGGCCGAGGGCGAAGCGACGCTGGAGATCATCGTCGCCGACAACGGCTCGACCGACGGGAGTTTGGACATGGTCCGCGCCGAGTTCCCCGGAGCTCGCGTGATCGAGACCGGCGGCAACATCGGCTTCGGCCGGGCCAACAACCTGGCCCTGGCGGACGCGCGGGGACGCTGTTTCTGCCTGCTGAACTCCGACGCCGAGGCTTTGCCCGGCGCGCTGCGGAAGACGCTGGCCTTTCTCGACGCCCACCCCGACGTGGGCCTGGCGGGCGGCCAGCTTCTTTGGCCCGACGGGCGGCCGCAAACGTCGTGGGGCCATGACCCGACGCTGGCCGGCGTCTGGGAAGAGCAGACGTTTCTGGGGGCAGTGCGGGCGCGGATCGCCCCCGGCCCCGGCAGGACAGCCCCCACCCCCAGCCCCTCCCCCGCAAGCGGGAGAGGGGAGCCAGAGAAGACACCAGAGAAGACAACGGGAGCCTCCCCGCGCGACGTGGACCAGATCAGCGGCGCGTACATGGTTCTCCGCCGCGAGGCGTGGCGACAGGTGGGCGGCTTCGATCCGGCCTATTTCATGTATAATGAAGACGTGGACCTGAATGTGCGCCTGCGCCGGGCCGGATGGCGAGTCGTTTTCCTGCCGGACGTCTTCATCCGGCACCACCTGGGGGCCAGCAGCCGCGCGGGCTGGCAGACGCGCGCCCGCATGGTGTCCGCCTACAACGAGAGCCGCTTCCTTTACTTCACCCGGTTCCACGGGCCAAAGGCGGGCCGCCGCCTCCGGGCCTACTGCCTGCTCGGCGCGGCCATCCGCCTGACCGGCTGGAGCCTGCTGGCCGCCGTGAAGCCGGGCGCGCGCGACAAAGTGAAGCTGTTCCGCGAGGTCTGGCGGCGGACACGGGCGATGACGGGATGACCTCGAATAACGCTTTCTTGAATAACGGTCCCTTCATGCCGAACACGATGATCTATAAAGCGATACGGCGCCTTCTAAGAGCGCAGGAGGACGAGATCCCGAAACTCTACATGAAGTTGTTGCTGCCCGAAGCGCCGATCATTGTGGATGCCGGCGCGCATGTGGGTTCCGATACAATCGTCATGAGCCGCCTTTGGCCGCAGGGGACGATCCATGCCTTCGAGCCTGTCCCCGGCCTGTTCCAGAAATTAACCGACAACACGACGGGCCTGCCCAACGTACACCGCTATCCGCTGGCGCTCGGCTCTGAGGTCGGAACTGCGGAAATGTTTGTCAGCGGCGGCGGCAGCGATGCTTCCAGTTCGCTGCTGCCGCCGAAGGAAGTCCTTCAAATTAACCCGCATGTCTCGTTTCTAGAATGTCTCGCCGTTCAGACCAGCACGCTGGATATTTGGGCGCAGGAAAACGGCGTGCCTGCGGTTGATTTCCTCTGGCTGGACATGCAGGGCGCGGAACTGGCGATGCTGAAGGCCGCTCCCCAAAGCTTGTCCTCGGTCCGCCTCATCCACCTGGAAGTCAGCCTGATGGAAATCTACAAGAACAACCCGCTGTATTCCGAAGTGCGCGCCTGGCTGGAGGCCCAGGGATTTCGCCTGGAAGCCGAGGAAATCCCTCCCTCGCCGGTGGGGGAGATTTCCTCGGGCAATGCGCTGTTTGCCCGGCGCGGAACGCGCCTTTCCGGGCTCACCTTGCTGCGATTGCTTCTGCACAAAGCAAGGCGTTCCCTGTCCGCCGGCAAGATGGTTTGACGCAATGGCACCGATTCGTGTCAAATTGTCTACGAATTTCCCGGAATGGCCGCTGCTTCGCCAGACGCCGGGGCGCAAGGGCGTCTGGGGAAATTGCCGCTTCTTCCTCAACGAAGCGGTGGAAGAGTGCGACTACTGGGTCGTGTATGACGACGTCCTGCGCCCGGAGACGACCCGCTGCCCGCCGGGGAACACCCTGCTCATCACCGGCGAGCCGCCCTCCGTCAAGACATACCCTCCGCGCTACGCCGCCCAGTTCGCCCGCGTCCTGACCTGCCAGCACGCGCTGCGGCATCGCGGCGCGATCTACAGCCAGCAGGCGATGCCCTGGATGGTCGGCGGCCGCTACTTCGCGGAAGCGGCGCGCTGGGACGAGTCCTACACGAAAGATTATGACGAGCTGGCCGCCCTGCCGCCGGTCGCCAAGACGCGGCTGCTGTCCGTCATCAGCTCGGACAAGGCGCAGACCGTGGGGCACCGGCAGCGGCTCGAATTCACGCACCGCCTCAAGCGGCATTTCGGGGACGCCATTGACGTGTTCGGCCGCGGCCTGCGCGATTTCGAGGATAAATGGGACGCCCTCGCCCCATATAAATACCATGTCGTCCTCGAAAACGGGCAATTCCCGGACTACTGGACGGAGAAGCTGTCGGACGCGCTTCTCGCCGAAGCGTACCCATTTTACAGCGGCTGCCCCAACATCGGCGACTATTTCTCCGATGCCGTTCTGACCCGCCTGGACATTTCGGACGCCGAGGGGGCCATCCGGGACATCGAGCGGGGGCTGGCCGCCCGTCGCTTCGAGGCGACCGTGACGCAGCGGCGCGAGGCCGCAAAGAAGGTGCTCGACGAATACAACCTGTTCCCAACCGTGGAAAAGATCATCGGCGGCATCCGTCAGCCCCTGCTCGCACGGCAGGTCCACGTCAGGCCGCAATTCGACTTTCCCCGAACGCTGCCGGCAAAAATCAAGAGCCGGGTGCGTCGGTTACTCACCAACGTCACGCGCCGACCCTCGGACGAGAAAAAAGCATGAGATACCTCAAATACAGACTGCGGACCAAGCTGCTGCATTTATTGGGCCAGCCTATTCCCGCCGAGTTCGCCGACGATGACTTTGACTGGCGCGCCTACAGCACACACTACGCTGAAGAATTAAAGGAGATGGAACAGGACTACTTGACGCGCCTCGCCCCAGAGGACTATTTGTTTGCGGAAGGCATCCTCACGCGGCAGTCTTCCGCACGGCCCCTGCATCCCAATCACCGCCTCTTGTATGAAACGCTTCTTCAATTGGCACCGCAAAGCGTGATGGAGATAGGCTGCGGCGCGGGCGATCATTTGTACAACCTGAGCCTCCTTGCTCCCAAGATTTACCTCTCGGGGGTGGACCGTTCTCAGGATCAACTGACTTTCCTGAAACGCCGCTCACCGAATCTGAAGGCCGCCGTCACACAACTCGACATCACCCGTCCCCTGCCCAAACCGCCGCCCGGCGCCGACGTCAGCTACACCCAGGCCGTCATCATGCACATCAAAACGGAAGACCATCACCTAACGGCATTGAGCAACATGTTCCAGATCGCGACGAAGCAGGTGGTGCTGCTGGAAAACTGGCGGCATCACTTGTTTTTGGATGACATCCGCCGGCTTCACGCACAGGGGCATATTCCCTGGAAGGAGCTGCATTTTTATTTTCGGCGCGCGCCGGAGATGGGCAATCGCCCTCACTTAATGGTGATTTCTGCAACGCCATTGGATTATGAGCCGCTGACAGATTACAACGCGCTGCTCTCGGAAAGCTCTTGAGAGAGGGCGTTTGAGAGCGGCCGATGCAGCCGGATGATGTCGTCTTTGACCTCGAAAAGCAGATCGGGCCGGTGGCCGGCGACAAAGGCGCGCAGTTCTTCCAATGTCAGGTAGTTGTTCTCATGCCGAAACTCGCGGGCATCATCAATCAAAATGACATGGTCCTGGACAGGATGCGCAAGGATCGTTTCGAGTTCACCCAGAATCGGCGTGACGGACTTGCCCAGCGCCGTGATGCCTTCGGAATAATGTCCGTCCAGCCAGAAGAGGCACGGCTCTTGCATTTCGGAAAGGAGGACAGGAAGCACCTGCTCGCTATCCCCCTGGAGGATTGTAATGTGCTCGTCGTGCTGAAAGCGCCGCTTTGTCAACTTCGCGAGCTGCGCGCTCAACTCAACAGAATAGATGCGCCGGAACTGGTCTTTGCTGGCCTCCACGGTGTCGCCCAGATAAGTGCCGGTCTCAATCAGCACCTGAAGACCGAACTGTCGAGCGTAAGCCCGCAGCGTGCTCTGTTTGTAAACTGGGGGCGGCGGGACGGGACGGCCTTGCCGCTCCCATTCGTGTAAAACGCGCTCCACCTCTTCGGAGGTGGGCGCCGCTTGGCTGAATTCACCTTGCCGTACTAGCCCCGCAATCTGTCGGCGCTTTTGGGCGCTGAGAAAAGCCGGGTAAAATGGGCTGGCTTTGATGATCTTCTTCAACAGACGCCGGGCGGCCGCTTTAACTGCTCCTGGACTCACTTTTTTCCTTTGATAGCGGGACTTGTTAGGGTGCAGGCTCCTGAGAAGGGAACCAAAGCTTCCGATCTACGAAGAGAGAGTTGATGAACGTGTCGGCGTAGAGCATGTATCCCGCCGCTTCCATGAACTGAATGACCTCGGCATCCTTTCGGAGTTTATGGTGATCTTCGTAGAAGTTGATCGTCTCGATGCAGAAGACTGCCGGGCGATAGCGCTCGAAATCCCAGCACCGGAGGATAGCGAGGTCCAGACCCTCGGCGTCGAGGGACACAAAATCAGGGCAGCGCGGCAGATACCGCTCAATCGCCTCGGACGGCGTCAGAAGCGGAATAGGCATCTCTTCGATGATCCGGTAGCCCTCGCTCTCGAACGCCGCCGCCTCGGACCTCGAAAATGTCGAGAGCGTCGGGGGAGACATCCGATAGAAGGTAGCCCGTGTCTCGGTCCGGTCCGAGAGGCCTGCCAGAAGGCAGGTGTCACGCCGCCGGACGCGCCTGAGACGCGCGAACAGGCGGGGGTTGGGTTCGATCAAGAGACCCGAGCAGCCTTGCCGATAGAAGCGAAAGGTATTAGAAAGGCGGCGCGGGTCATTCGCACCGACATCCAGGTACACCGGGCGTGAAATCCCGATCTGGTTCAATATGGACTGCGCCAGGATGTCTTCACCGCATTGTGCATAGCTGAGTGTCCCATCGGACTGCCGGTGCCGGTATTTGCGGTATGCCATCAGCGGGATGCGGACGATCCACCCGAGTGAGTAACACGGAGGGTCTAGTTTTTGATTGTTCATAACGGTTGCGGGATTGAGGTCACTCGCGGAATCATGCCACAGCATACCACAGAAGGGCCGGACTTGATGACATTCAGACGCTTGCTCCGGCGATTTTTTGATGCCGTCAGCCGCATTTCCGGCGGCATCGGGCGACGGATTTATCAAACGCCCCTGGAGAAACAGGTCGCATCCTGGTATTCGACCCCCGATCACGGAAACCTGCGTTTCGACTATGACCTAAACCCAGCGTCCCAGGTTTTTGACCTCGGCGGCTACGAGGGGCAGTGGGCGAGCGACATCCACGCGCGTTACGGCTGTACCGTGCATGTCTTCGAGCCGGTCGAAGAGTATGCGGACAACATCCAGCGGCGATTCGCAAGGAACGGCAAGATCGCTGTCCACCCGTTCGGGCTAGGCGCCGCCGACATGACGCTTCCAATAGGGCTGGGCGAAGACCGCTCCTCCGCCTTCCAGGCCGCCGCGCAGACGCGCGCGGGCCGGATCGTCAAGACGGAGGATTTTCTGGCGGCGCAGGGGATCGCGCGCATTGACCTAATGAAGATCAACATCGAGGGCGGCGAGTACGAGCTGCTGGAATACCTCCTTGACACCGGTTTAGTCGCTCAAATCGAGAACATCCAGGTGCAGTTCCACGATTTCATCCCCAACGCCGGGGCGCGAATGCACAGCATCCAGGAGCGGCTGCGACAGTCGCACACGCGGACCTATCAGGTGGAGTTCGTTTGGGAAAACTGGATACTCAAAGCCGAACAGTCGCAAAAAGGGACAAGTTCTTGACGACTAAGTTCTTGACGATCAGGCGAAAAGTCGTATCGGGGCTGGTCTGGCTTAAGCACAAGTTATTAGGACGCTACCACCCGCTTAATCCCGATGGCGCCGCGCCGCCGAAGGTCAGCTATTCGCAGGCTGGGGAGGACTGCATCGTCTCCCTGGCGCTGTATCTTCTCGGCATTCCTAAGCCGTCGTACCTGGACATCGGGGCGTATCACCCTACCAGTCTCAGTAATACGTATTTCTTCTACAGGCGCGGCTGCCGGGGCGTTTGCGTCGAGCCTGACCCAAAGTACGCGCGGCTGTTCCGGCGCAAACGCCGGCGCGACATCTTTTTAAACGTGGGCGTCAGCGTTGACCAGGAAACGGACGCCGAATTTTATTTTATGAACTCACGCGCACTGAACACGCTCTCCCGTGAAAGCGCGCTTGCGATGGAAAAGGTCGGGGAGAAAATCAAGCGTGTCGTCAAGATCAGGCTGCGGGACGTGAACGACATCATCCAAGAGCATTTCCCGATCCAAGAGCATTTCCCGACGGGGCCGAACTTCGTCTCCCTGGACGCGGAAGGTGTTGACATAGACATCCTGAAAGCCTTCAACTTTGACAAGTTCCGTCCGCAGGTTTTTTGTGTGGAAACGATCGCGTTCGACACTCAAGAGAAAACAAACGACGTTTCGGACTTCCTGCAAACGCAGGGCTATATGGTTTTTGGCGAGACGCGCATCAACACGATCTATGTGGACCAGCAAGCGTGGGGCCGTCGCCGGCTTTAGGACAATTCCCTGAAATGCGCATCTTTTATGCTTCCGATACCACGCCCAATGCCCTGCTGCGCTCGAACCTCTGGCGCGGCAACCTGTACCAGCCGCTGGTGGACCTGGGGCATGACGTCGTCGAGTTCGACTACGATCTGACCGAGACGTTCCGGCATCTGGACACGGAGAACCCCGCGCATCAGACTTTCATCGCCCGCAACCGGCCGCGCGTCACCGCCGAACTGCTGCGGCAGATACGCGCGGCCCATGCCGCAAGCCCCCTTACCCTCTTTTTCAGCTATTTTTACGACGCCTGCGTCTTGCCGTCCGCCCTCGACGAGATCCGGGCGATGGGCATCACGACAGTCAACTGGTACTGCAACGGGTCGTACCAACTGCATCTGGTCCGGGAGATCGCGCCCCATTACGACTGGTGCCTGGTCCCGGAAAAGTTCCGGCTGCCCGATTACGTCGCGATGGACGCCCGGCCCCTCTACTGCCAGGAGGCGGCCAACCCGGACATCTACAGGCCCTATGACGTGCCCCAGGAGTTCGATGTCGCCTTCATCGGCCAGGCCTACGGCGACCGCCCCGACTACATCCGGCACCTGCTGGGCGAGGGCCTGGATGTCCGTGTCTGGGGGCCGGGCTGGCAGCGCCTTGCCCCGCCGACCCTGGCCCGCCGCGCCTGGCGCGCGGGGCGACGGCTGCTCGGCAGGCCGTCCACCCCCCTGCCGCCTCTGCCGGCCGCCATCCTCGGCGAGCCGCTCTCCGATGAGGCGATGGTGCAGATGTATTCGCGCGCGCGCATCAACCTGGGCTTCTCGACCTGCGGCGAGACGCACCGGGGCGCGGAGCGCATCGTGCAGGTGCGCCTGCGCGACTTCGAGGTCCCGATGAGCGGCGGGTTCTACCTGGTGGAGTATATGGAGGAGATGGAAGAGTTTTACGAGATCGGCCGCGAGATCGCCTGCTATGACGGCCCGCAGGACCTCGCGGACAAGATTCGCTATTATCTGGCGCATGACGAGGAGAGGGAAGCCATTCGTCAGGCGGGGCGGGCGCGCTGCCTGCGGGATCACACTTGGCACAAACGCTTCACGACGGCGTTCAGGCAGATGGGCCTCGAATGACCGTCGTTCCAAAAGTCACAGTCCTCATGCCCGTTTACAACGCCGCGCGGTTTGTGCGCGAGGCGATGGACAGCATCCTCGGCCAGACCTTTACGGACTATGAGTTCCTGATCCTGGACGACGGCTCGACCGATGAGAGCGTCGAGATCATCGGCTCCTATCCAGACGAGCGCATCCGCCTCGTCCGCAATGAACGCAACCTGCGGCTGGCGGCGACGCTCAATCGGGGGCTGGCGCTGGCGCGCGGCGAGTATGTCGCCCGCATGGACGCCGACGACATCAGCCTGCCCGAACGGCTGGCGAAACAGGTCGCTTTCCTGGACGCGCATCCCGACATCGGCATCTGCGGGACCTGGGCGCAGGCTTTCGGCGAGGCCCATTTTCAGATCATCCATCCCGCCGACAGTGAGCGCATCCGCGCCAAGCTGCTCTTCGACTCCGCCCTGGTCCATCCCGCCGTCCTGCTCCGCCGCGAGGCCCTGGCCCGGCATCAGCTCATCTACCGCGAGTTCTATCCCATAGACGATTATGATCTGTGGCAGCGCGCCTCTCGGCTCTTTCTACTCGCAAACATTCCTGAGCGGCTGCTTTGCTACCGGGTGACGGAGCAAAGCGCCTTTCACAGTGCGGTTCCCGAGGCGCAGGCGGCGCTTTACCGGCGTTTAGATGAAGTTTCGCTCTCGTTTCTCGGCCTGCATCCGACGCCGGCGGAACTCGACCTCCATGCCTTCCTGCGCTGCCCCCTCGGCAGCCGCGCCGAGGAAGCCGAAGCCTGGCTGCGGAAGCTGCGCGACGCCAACGCCCAGACCGGCTATTACGACGCGGCGGCCTTTCAAGACGTTCTCCGGGAGCGTTGGTTCCTGGTCTGTTACCTGCTGCCGGGCGGCGGCCTGGGACGCTGGCGGCGGTATGTGCGCTCACCGCTGTACGAGGCGGCGGATTTCACGCCGCCCGCGCGGCTCAAAGTCCTGGCGAAGTTCTTGGTCCAGCGCCTGCGGAGTCGGCTGGGCCGCTGAGGGCCAGCCGCCGGATCTCCTCCAGCAGACGCGGCGCCTGCTTCTCCGCCGTGAAGCGGCTCAGGACACGCCGCCGGGCCGCTTCGCCCAGGGCCGCCCGCAGTGCCGGGTCTCCGGCCAGGGCGGCGACCGCCTCGGCCATGTCGGGCGGCGAGAATTCCCCGATGATGATGCCCGCCGGGCCGACAAACTCCGGCGGGCCGCCCGCGCCGGCGAAGCAGACGACGGGCGTTTGGAGCAGCATGTTTTCCAGCGCGGCCAGCGACGCGGTCTCCTCCCACGACGTCAGCGCGAACACGTCGAACGCGGCATAGTAATCCAGCGGGCGGTCCGTGAACGGCGCCATCTCGACATCGGCGGTCAGCCCCAGCTTGCGCGCCATTTCGCGGAACTGCCAGCCCTCCTCGTTCTCCACCATGCCCACCCAGACGAAGCGCACCCGATCCGCGCCGAGCCGCTTTTTGAGCGCGGCGGCCATCAGCAGCCAGAGCTGCGGCCCCTTGACCCAGCTCAAAACGCCCGCCCCGCCCACGACGAGCCGCCCGTCGGAGGCAGCGGGCCGCGCCGGCGGCAGCGGGATCTCCTCGACGAAGGCGGGCACGACGACCACTTTGCCCCCGTCCACCCCGTAGCGCCCGGTCAGCGCGTCCGCCACGGCCTGCGAAACGGCGACGTAACGATCCGGCAGCCCCAAAAGCAGTTCCGGCGCGTCCCGCGAAAAGGGATACAGGAAGCTGTCGAGTTCATGCACATGCAGCAGGACGGAGACCGGCGGCAGCCGCAGCCGCTTGGCCGCCAGCAGGCCCGCCACGCTGTTGACATACACCATGTCCGGCTTCCAGCGCGCAATCTCCCGCGACCACACCTGCGCCTTGCCGACGCTCAGAGACCGGTGGCCCAGGAACAGCAGCAGGTCGCGCGGCGCGGGCATCCCCCCCGGCCACTGGTAGCTCACCAACGTCTGCACCGGCCCCAATTGACGCACGCGGTCGCGCAATGGCCCGCCGTGATAAGTGATCGTCCGCAGCTCCACCGCGTCCCGGAAGCGCTCGAACGCGGACACCACAAGCTTGGGCGCCCCCGTCGGCGACAGGTCGTGCAGCAGCAGCAGCACCTTGATTTTACGCATAGCTATCCATTATACTATACAAGCGCTACCGCTATACTATACAAGCGCTACCGCTCGCCGAAAGGGCGGGGGAATCAAAGCAGAGATTGAAGCGGGCGGGGAATTGAAGAGGGCGGGGGGACCCCACCCCTACATGATGGGCCGTAGGGGCGGGGTCCCCCCGCCCTTCGAAGGCTGTCTGTCAAGAAAGGTTTCCGTGGCCGACGCCAAGTTCACGCTGATTATCCCTTCCTATAACGGCGGCGACTACCTGAAACAGTGCGTCGCCAGCATCCGCGCGCAGACTTACGCCAACTTCACGCTGGCCGTCCTCGACGACGGCAGCACGGACGGATCGCTGGAGTGGCTGCGCGGGCTGGACGAGCCGCGCCTGATAGTTTATCCCGCGCCGGAGCACTTGGGCATCGTCAAGAATTGGGGGCGCGCGCTCGGCATCCCCAAGTGTGAGTTTATGACGATCATCGGCCAGGATGACCTGCTCGACCGAGGCTATCTGGCCGTCATGGACGCGCTGACGCGGGAGCGCCCGGACGCGGGCTTGTACCACGCGCATTTCCGGTTTATCAATGCGCGCGGGGGCGTGATCCGCCCCTGCCGCCCGCTGCCCGCCCGCGAAACGGCGGCGGAGTATCTGACGGAACTCTTCACCGGCAAGCGAGACACCTACGGCACGGGTTATCTGATGCGCTCGGCCCGATACGAGGCCGTCGGGGGCATCCCGCCCTTCGAAAAGCTGCTGTTCGCCGACGACGCCCTGTGGATGGCGCTGATGGAAGGCAGCTACAAGGCGACGGCCCCCGAACAGTGCTTCTCGTGCCGCCTCCACCCGGCCAGCGCCAGCGGCGGCACGGGCTGGCAGTCGTGGCTGGCCGCCCTGCCGCCCTACGCGGCGACCCTGTCCGACCTCGCCGCCCGCGACCTGGAGTTCGCCCAGGCTTACAGAACTTATGCGCCGGGCTACTTCGAGCGCTGGCGAAGGTCCCTGCTTGTCCTGGCCTTGACGCAGGCGACGCGACGCGGCCGGCGCGTTGACGCGGGCGCGCGGGAGGCCATCAGGAGCGTCGCCGCGCAGATGCCGCCCGACCTGCCTCTGGACGGCGGGCAGCCGTTCGCGAGGGGCGTTGGAATGCGGGCGCGCGCGTGGATCAACCGCTACGGAGTGACGCGCGCCGCTTATAACGTCTATGTGCGGGGGCGGTATGGGTGAGGCGATACGGTAAGTCCCGGCACCGGCAGCGATACCCAGCATTGAAATGCCGGTCTACTCGGAATGAAAGTGCCTCCGGCACTGAGGAACGGATGTGAGGACAAACTCCGCGTAGGGGCAGGGCTTGTCCCTGCCCTCCCTCTTGTCCCTGCCCTTGCCGGGACTTTTCCTCAGTCGCGGAGCGACTTTCACTGGGAGTAGACCGGCATTTCAATGCCGGGAAAATGCTTGCCGGGACTCACTTGCCGGGAAAATTGCTATGCGAATCGGCATTGACGCGCGCACCCTTTCGGGCCGCTACACGGGCGACCGGACCTACTGGCGCGGATTAATCGGCGGCCTGGCCGCCATTGATCCTGTGAACGAGTACGTCCTGTACACGCGCCGCCCGCTCGAAGGCGATCCGCCGCCGGGCCTGGGACCGAACTTCATCTGGCGGCAGATCGAGTCGCCTTCCAATGACGCCCTCTGGATGCTGATGGGCTGGCCGCGCGCCCTCAAAGCGGACGAAATAGAGGTCGCGCACACCCAGTACAACATCCCCCTGCTCGGCGCCCCCTGCCCGGTCGTCACGACGGTCCACGACGTCTCGTTCCGCGTCCACCCCGACCTGTTCCTCGCGAAAGATCGCTGGATACTGAACGCCCTCGTCCCGCGCTCCATGCGGCAGGCCGCTTCGGTGATCGCCGTCTCGGAAAGCACACGTCGGGACATCCTGCGCTTCTACCCGAAGGTCCCCAAAGACAACGTCCGTGTCGTCCTGGAAGCCGCCGACGCCCGGTTCCGTCCGCCGGAGGGGGGGCAGGAAACGGCGCGCACGATGGCGAACAAGAGATTAGGGCTGGACGACCGGCCGTACCTGCTGGCCGTCGGCGTGTTGCAGCCGCGCAAGAACCTGACCTTGCTGCTGGACGCCTTTGCGCTGCTCAAGCTAGGGCTGAAGATTGAAGGGAACCCGCCGCCGCACCGCCTGGTCATTGCGGGCAAGCGCGGCTGGCTGGACGACACGGATGCACAACTGGCCGCCCTGCCCGAAGAAGTCACGCGGGACATCGCGCTGGCGGGCTACGTCGCCGACGACGACCTGCCGACGCTCTACGGCGGGGCCGACGCCCTGTGCTACCCGTCGCGCTACGAGGGATTCGGCCTGCCGCCCCTGGAAGCGATGGCCTGCGGCTGCCCCGTCCTATGCAGCCGGGCATCGTCGCTGCCCGAAGTGGTCGGCGATGCCGGAATCCTGCTGCCCCCGGACGACTCGGACGCCTGGGCGCGCGCCCTGGGCAAGCTGCTGTCCGCCCCGCCGATCCTCGCCCGCTGGCGCGCGCGGGGACCGGAGCGGGCGGCCCTGTTCTCCTGGGAAAAAGCCGCCCGCGAGACGCTGGAAGTTTACAAGGAGTGTGTGAAATGACAGTGGTTCAAGAGAGCATCGAAAGCATTCGGGAGGTGGCCGAGAGGCTGGCCGAAGACAACATCCAGGCGTCATCGGACCTGGAAGCGATCTATCTGTTTCCATCCGAGGACACCATCCGGCTGGTCCTGGTTGATCCAATAACTATCCCCAGTGAGCAGATGGTTCCGTTCTACTTTGGAGCCTTTCCGCAGGGGGGCGTACCCTATGCCTCGGCCATCGCCCTCATCCGGCCCGAAGAGAAGTTCGTCCTGTCGCCACCGGCAGACTGGGGGGGCTGGGAGACAGCAGTTCAGTTGTGGCCGAGGGGATAAGGAGCGAGGAAGATGCCAACGGATTGGCGCACTGCGCTTTTCGAGCAGGCGCGTTCGGATTACGAACTGCTGCAATTGTTGGGCCGCGAGAATGCGCCCTTTTGTCATCAGTTGCACTACTTGCAGATGGCGACGGAAAAGCTCGCCAAAGGCTTCTCCACTCCGCCCGGCGGGCCACAGCCGCCGAAAGTGCATCGCGCCTTTGTCAGCTTTATGCGCTCGGTCAATGGGAACAGGCGGCTGCGGCAAGCCTGCAACTGCGGGCCGGGTCAGATCGAAGCCTACATCGCTTCGCTGCTGCCGCTGGCCCGGCTCATCGAAGACCTGGCGCCCGCCAACGCGAATGACGGCCCCAATCCGGAGTATCCCTGGCAGGAGCCGGGCGGAATCGTCGCGCCCGTCAACTATCATTTCACGAACTTGCAGTTCAGAGGCCGGAACATGCTCAACATGCTGAAGTTTCTCGAACGCTGCTTCCAGATCATTTGAAGGACCACCCTATGCCACTCGACCCGAAGTTTTTAGCCGTCCTCGCCTGCCCCGCCGACGACGACCGCCCGCCGCTGCGGCAGGTGGGTGACACGCTCGTCTGCGACGAATGCGGGCGCGTCTACCCGATCCAGGACGGCATCCCGATCCTGCTGCCCGAAGCGGCGACCCTCCCCGATAAGAAGTAACGACCATCCCGATACGGAGACCACCGTGCAGCTCACCCGCACCGGCCCGATCCGCATCTCGCTGATCCACGGCCCCAACCTCAACATGCTCGGCGTCCGCGACCCGGACACTTACGGCAAGGACACGTTCGACTCGGTCAACAAAAAGATCGAGGCCCATGCCAAGACGCTGGGCATGGAAATCAAAATCCAGCACTCCAACTCCGAGGGCGCCATCGTGGACTTCGTGCAGGACGCGATGGGCTGGGCGTCGGCTATTGTGATCAACCCCGGCGCGTACACGCACTACTCCTACGCCATCCGGGACGCCATCGCCGACTCGCGCCTGCCGACGGTCGAAGTGCATCTCTCCAATGTCCAGGCCCGCGAGGAGTTCCGCCGCCACAGCGTCATTTCGCCCGTCTCGACCGGCCAAGTCGTCGGCTTCGGCCCCTACGGGTATCTCATGGCGCTGAACGCGGCCAAGAACCTGCTGGAAGAAAGCCACCGCTAGGAGTGAGGAACCCAGCCCTGGCGCAAGACCCCTCCCGGCTCGCCTGTGGCTCGCCACCCTCCCCTGTTAAGGGAGGGCTATCGGAACAGGCGAAAGGCCAATCTTCCCCACTAAGCCCCTCCCTCACAGGGAGGGGTCTTGCGCCAGGGCTGGGTTCTTGACAGCATCTTTACGGGCAAACGCCACCCGCCGCGCCGCCGATCCGCAAAAACTGCGCGTCCAGGGTCGCGGGCCGATACCACTTGACGTGGCCGTCTATAAACGCGACGTTTGAGCCGCCGGCGTGCCGCGTCGAGAGCATGTTGTAGGGGCTGGTGTACCACAGGATGCCGTCATCGGTGGACGCACCCGTGTTGGGGCTAAGGCCGCCGTAGAACGTCTCCTCGGTCAGCAGCGCGAACGAGGCGGGCGCGTCGAACGCGGCCAGCGCCCTGCCTGGATTGGGCTGCAAGCCCGTGTGCGTGTCGGTGACGCAGGAGTTGACCGCATAGGAGTCGCCGGCCAGCCCCCCCGGCCCGTCGTCCGGGCAGACGTAGACCGCTGTGCTCTTGACATAAGAGTAGATGCTCCCCTGCGCGGGGTCAAAGGCGTGCGGCGGGGGTGGCTCACTGAACGCCTGGAAAAACATCCAGCCGCCGCCGATGCCCGCGCCCCCGCTGCCGCCGTCTGTCGCGCCCGGCAGCCGCTCGTCATTGTCCTCCGTGTACTGCTGGAACGCCAGTCCAAGCTGTCTCAGGTTGGACGCGCACGCAGCCCGGTGTGCGTTCTCGCGCACCTTCTGGAAAACCGGAAACAGTATCGCCGCGATGATCGCGATGACGGCGATGACGACGAGCAATTCGATCAGCGTAAACCCCTGGCGTGTCGGCTTCATGGCGCGCTCCTTTTCCGCCCCGGCGGGCGGTCCTGCTCAGAGAATACGCGGATGCGCGCGGATTCGGTTCGCACCGGCGAAAGGAGGCCCGGCACTGGAAGTGCCGGTCTACTGGTGAGTGAAAACCCCTCCGGGGTTAAAGATAGGGTGAACAATCACGGTTCCTGAGTCGCGGAGCGACTTTCATTCCAGAGTAGGCCGGCACTTCCAGTGCCGGTTTTACTAACCGCGCCGGGCGGGTTCCGCCTCCCGCCCCGCCGCGTCGAATATCTCCGTCCCGTCGCGCTTGGGCCGGGCAAATGCCGCCCCGCAATGCTCACACGTCTCGTTGTCCACGACCCGCTGCCGCCCGCAGTGGGGGCACGGGACGCGGGCGGGCCAGGTGCGCAGGGCCAGCAGCAGCAGGACGCCGTACCCGCCCAGCCAGAAGACGCCCAGCGCCCACGCGATCTGCCCGCGCCGCCCGTCGCCCAGGCGTCGGCAGATCAGCCAGGCCGGGATGGCGGCGACCAGGCCGCCGCAGGCAGAGAAGAACAGAGCACCGAAGAGCAGGCCCCCGTTGTCGAACCCGCGCCACCAGCTTTCCGCCGTTTGGTCCTTCAGGGCGTGGCCGATGACCGCGTAAACTGCGGCTGTGGCTGTGGCCGCAGGGGGAACGAGCAGGGCGGGTAAGCCCTGGAGAAACGGCGTCGGCTGTGTCACGGCCGCGCTTGTCACGGGAGGCGTCACCGTCTCCGTCTTAAGAATGCGGCCGTCGGAGGCGAGGGTGACAACATGATCCGGCCTGCCGACGCCGGGCGCGCTGTACCAGAAAAAGAAGCGCGACTTGTCGGGAGCCATCGCCACCTGAAGGGTAGGATAGTCTTTCGAGTCAAATGCCAGCGGCGCCGTAAACAGCATCCGCATCGCGGGGTTCGCGCCCGGCCTGCTCTGGACGTAAGCGGTGACCTGACCGTTCGCCGCGACCAGATAGGCCATGCGGTCCCAGACGTAGACGCCTTCACGCAGGGGGTTGGCGATCACAGCCACCCCCGTGATGCCCACGCCGCTGCGGTCGGAATGCAGCAGGCCCAAGCCTTTATCTTCGGTGTACCAGTAGACCGCATGGGGGAATTGCAGGAGGCGCTGACCGAGGGAGTAGGTCGGGACCGGCATGGCGTCCTCGAACTGCCCCGCCCGCGCGGCGTCCGGGGAGAAGCCATTCGGCCCCAGATAGCCCTGGAGGCGGACGGCCCCCGAAGGGCCGTCATAGAGGGCGGCCTGCCGCCACTGCCGCACATAGTACAAGTGGGTCTGCCGGTCATCGCTGAGGCGGCTTCTTAGGTCCAAGACGTAGCGCGTCGGGTCGCTGTAGGGGTAGCCCTCGCGGCTGGCTCCGTTCGTCACCGATAGGTAGCTCAGGTCAAGAAACTTGTGCTGCTGAGTGAGGTTCTGCCACAGGCGCGGGTCAACGGGACGACCGGCCCCATCGGTCACGGTTCTGGTCGTATGTCCCTTGCTGTCGGTGTGCTCGGCGGTCCTGAAGAGGCGGCCCTGCATATCAATCTTAGTGTCGTTGAACCAAGACTCATAATTTGTGGAATGGTTCAGCGCATTGGAGACCCCGACCAGCAGCATAAGCACGAGGGAACTGACGACAAGCACCGCCGGATAGAGCGTCAGGCCCAGGGCGAACCGGGCGGGTTTCGTCTGCTCCTTGTATTCGCCGCCCGTCAGGAAGCTGCCCCAGGCGGCACAGAACAGAGGAGCGGTTACAAGGAGGCAGAGGAGAGCGACCTGCCAGACCTCCGTCCGGCTGCTCGCCTGCCACGGCGCGAGCAGGGCCGTCAGGAGGGGCAGGGTGCGACTGCCGTACCAGCGGGCGGGGCGCAGGGCGACCAGCAGGCCCGCGAAGTAGAACGGAAGGCCGCTCAATATTGCCGCCCAGCCTGCCAGCGTGAACCGGAAGTCGAATGGGGCGGGGACGTGGCTCGGCGACGCCGCCCAGGCCGCCAGCCCCAGCAACGGCAGGATCGTTGCCAATAAGTACAGGCAGACGCCCGGAAGGACCTTGCCGAAGAACAAAGTCGTGCGCGAGGCGGGCCGGTGGACCAGGAACGCCCACTGGTCGCGGCGCAGCTCGGGCAGGATTTGCAGCAGACCCAGGGCCAGCCCAATCAGCGGCGTGGTGATGGTCAGCACCAGATTCTCGCCGCTCCAGATTTGCCCCAGGCTGGGGAAGGACGACTGCTGGTACAGGTGGAACCAGGCGTAGGCCAGGCCCAGGGACAGGGCCAGCAGGGCGAGTACGGCCCACCGGGCGTTCTCGCGGCACTCTTTCCAGAACATGGCTTTCAGGCCGTTGGTGGTCATTTCGTTCCCTCCACATCTTCCAAGAAATAGCTCCTCTCGCCCCGGTCGCTGAGGTAGCTCACGAAGGCGTCTTCCAGGCCCAGCGGCACGGCCTCGATGCGCTCCGCCCCCAGCGCGGCCAATCGCCGCTCGGTGTCAGCGTCGTCCGAGGCCAGCGTCACCGTCACCTCGCGGCCCGCCCGGAAGGTCTGGAGCAGGCCCGGCAGGGGCGGCAGGGCCGGGGGCGGGCCGGGGAACGTCAGCACGAACTGCCGGACGCGGCTGCGGAACGTTTCCAGGGAGCAGTCGGCGCGGAGCAGGGAGCCGTCCAGGACGGCGATCCGGTCGGCGACGCGCTCGACATCGGACAGCAGGTGCGAGGAGAAAAAGACGGTCTGGTCGGTCTGGCGCGTCAGGTAGATCAGGGACTGGAGCAGCCCGCGCCGGGCCACGGGGTCCAGGCCCAGCGCGGGGTCATCCAGGATCAGCAGTTCCGGCTCCGGGGCTAATGTCAGGGCCAGGCAGAGGCCCGCCCGCTCGCCGCGCGACAGGTCCCCGGCGCGGGCGTCCGCCTTCAGGCCGAAGTGAGACAGGACAGATTGGAAAACGCGATGGTTCCACCGGGGGTAAAAGGCGGACTGGAACCGCCCGCACTCGGCCACGCTCATCCAGCCGTAGACGTGGTGCCCCTCGGCCAGATAGCCGATCCGGGCGCGGGCCTGGGGCGGCAGGCGGGTGCTGTCAAACCCCAAGACCGACGCCGACCCGCGCGTCGGCGCCAGCAGACCGAGCAGCATCCGTATCGTCGTGCTCTTGCCGGCCCCGTTGCGGCCCAGAAAGCCGAAGATGCAGCCGCGCGGGACGGTCAGGTCCAGCGAGTCCACGACGCAGCGGCTTCCAAAGTAGCGGGTCAGCCCGCGCGTCTCGATGACGTTGTCGCCCAGTCGAGTCTCACTCATTCGCTCCCCTTTTCGTGCCTCAGAAGCAGGGGCAACACGCCCAAGCTCATCCCCAACATGGTGATCAAGCCGGCCACTAAAAGGCGCGCCCCGAAAGGCAAAGGCGAGGCAGACAGGAATTGGCCTGCCGCCGTGTAAGTCCGAACATCCAGGCTCTGGGCGAGATGTTGGCCCATCAGCAGCCCACCGACGGCCCCAACCGCCGCGACCCAGAGAGCGATGTAGCGCTGTTGCATTGAAGTAACCTTTCTTTTCCGTCTCTTGCGGAAGTCTACGCCCTGCGGCCTAGTGGCACGGTATCGGCCAGTTTCTCCGACAAGCGCCGCCGCATCTCATCTGGCCCAAAGTCCAAGAAGGCCACGGCGCGGACGAACTCGTCCAGCGCGGCCTCCAGCCGCCGCTCGCGCTCCTCGTCGGACAACATCTGCCGGCGCGGGGCCACCGTCAGCCCCCGGCCCGGCTGGGTCACGACCCGCCCGTCCCGCGCTAGGTCGGCATAGGCCCGCGCGACGGTGTTCGGGTTGACCACCAGCCGCTCCGCCACGGCGCGGACGCTGGGCAGCGGGTCGCCCGGCGCGAGTTGCCCCGTCGCGATCGCCATGCAGACCTGGTCCGTGATCTGCCGGTAGATCGGCAGGCTGCTCCCAGTTGCGATTGAAAGTTCCAGCGCCAAGTGAAGCCTCTAGTAACTGTACTAAGTGATATAATACAGCATAGCCACAGTTTGGCGGCTTGTCAAGGGGGTGGGGAAAAAGATTTCGACGGCGCGTGAGACCGGCGCTGGAAGTGCCGGCCTACTATTGAGTGGAAGTGCCTCCGGCACTGAAGAAGAACCGTATGGGCCTGTCCTCAGTCGCGGAGCGACTTTCACTGGGAGTAGACCGGCACTTCCAGTGCCGGTGATGCTCATGCGGGTGACTCAGGCGGCGGGCGGTTCTCCCGACGGGACGGGAATGTCCGTGTCCAGCGCCAATGGCACGCCGAAGTTCGGGGCGCCGTCCGGGTTCCAGGTGAAGGGCTGCGCCCGCGCCGAGCGCTCGCGGTAGGTGTAGGCGGGGTCCGTCTTGGCGTGGTAGACGATCCAATCTTCCGTGCCGTCGGGCGACTGGAAGAAGTTGTTGTGGCCCGGCCCGTAGACGCCGTGGGCGTCATGGCGGGTGAAGACGGGGGCGGGGTGCTGCACCCAGGAGGCGGGATTCATCAGGTCGGCATCGGGGTCGGCGATCAGCATCCCCAGCTTGTAGTCGGGCTTGCCCGTGTCGCAGGCCGAATACGTCAGGAAGATTTTGCCGCCGCACTGGATCGTCACCGGCCCCTCGCGCACCTCGTCGCACCCGAAGCCCTCGGCGGGCAGAGAGACGCGCGGGCCGGTCAGCGTCCAGGGGTCGGTCATGCGCGAGATGTAAAGGCCCTGACCCGCCGGGCTGGGCCGGCCGCACCAGAGGAAGTACAGCCGCCCGTCGGGCAGGCGCAGGGCGGAGCCGTCAATGGCGTACCAGGCGTCGTCGGGGTCGGTCTGGAGCTGCGCCTTGAACGTGTACGGGCCGCGCAGGTCGTCCCCCGCGCTCTCGCAGACGTACATCCGGTGGTTCGCGTCCGCGCCATCCGAGGCGGTGTAGTAGAGATACCAGCGGCGGCCGTTCGGGCCGTCCAGCAGGTAAATCTCCTGCGCCCACATGTCGCGGAACCGGCCCGGCGCGTCGTCGCGCCAGATCACCTCATCGGGCGCGTCTTTGAGTTCGCCGATCCGCCGCGCCCGGCGCAGGCTGATGTCGGTTCCTGCCGTGGTGGACAGGTAGTACCAGCCGTCGTGGTACGTCAAAAACGGGTCCGCGCCGTGCAGCATCAGCGGGTTGCGGAACGTGGCTTTGGGTAACGTGGCTTGCGGTGTGGTCATCGTGTCGGTTTCCTCCATGTGAGGCTTCCCAGGGCTGAAGGCTTTATTGGGGTAACCCCTGGGCTTTAGGAAAGCAAATCCCCGCCTACGCGGGCAGGATGCCGATGGCATCCTGTTCTTGCGCCCGCGACGGCGGGGGCTTGCACTTCAAAAGCCCTGCCGTTCAGGGCGGAGTACGGTCCACCATTATAACACGCGGACTCGCTGCCGTCCAGCGCGGTATAATAGCGGCATCACATTTGCCGAAGGAACTGCCTCCCCCATGCCCACCCGCCTTGAAAACGTCCGCCGCGCCCTTGCCGCCCTGGACCCCGCCCCCGACGCCCTGCTGCTGACCGACATCGGCAACCAGGGCTACCTTTCCGGCTTCACCGGCTCCACCGCCCAGACCCTGATCACGCCGGACGAGGCGCTGTTTATCACCGACTCGCGCTACACCCTGCGCGCGATGGCCGAATGCCAGGGCTTTCGGATCATTGAAACGCCGTCCGGCAGCGGCGGGTACGGCGAGGCGCTGCAAAACGTCCTCCAGGAGCGCCCGCACCTGCGCCGCGTGGGGTTTGAGGCGGGCCACGTCACCGTCGCGCAGTGGGAAAAATTCCGGGAGCTGACGCCGGGCGTCGAGTGGCAAGCCACAGCCGACGTCGTCGAGACGCTGCGGCTGGTCAAGGACGCCGGGGAGGTCGAGACGATCAGGCGGGCCATCGCCGTCGCCGAGGCCGCCTTCGAGTCCGTCAAGCCGCTGCTCCAGCCCAGCACGCGCGAGCGGGACTTCGCCATCGAGCTGGAATTCGCCATGCGGCGCGGCGGGGCCGAGGGCGTCGCCTTCGACACCATCGTCGCGTCGGGCGCCCTGGGCGCGCACCCGCACCACCACGCCGGCCCGCGCCCGCTGGCGGCGGGCGACTTCGTGACGATTGACTGGGGCGCGACCGTGGACGGCTACCACTCGGACATCACCCGCACCGTCGCCATCGGCCACGTCACCGACAAGCAGCGGGAGGTCTACGCCGTGGTCCTGGAAGCCCAGCAGCGCGCCATCGCCGCCGTCCGGCCCGGCAAGACCGGCAGGGAGATAGACGCCGTCGCCCGCGACTTCATCACGAAAATGGGCTACGGCGACGCCTTCGGCCACGGCCTGGGCCACTCGCTGGGCCGGTCGGTCCACGACGGCCCCGGCTTCTCCGCCCGCGCCGACAAATTGATTTTGCAGCCCGGCATGGTGATTACCGTCGAGCCGGGCATCTACCTGGAAAACTGGGGCGGCGTCCGCGTGGAAGAGGACCTTCTTGTCACTGAAGACGGCTGCGAAATCCTGACCCACCTGCCCAACGCCCTGGAAGTGCTGGGGTAGGCGAGGGAAGAAACAAGTCCCGGCACTGGAAGTGCCGGGCTACCCAGCATGAAAGTGCCTCCGGCACTGAAGGCCAGACTATCATTTGCCTTTCCTCAGTCGCGTAGTGGCTTCCACTCCCGAGTAGCCCGGCCCTGCATTGGCAGACCCGGAGGGCTTCCAGTGCCGGGGCAGCGGCTACGGCCCCAGCAACCACTGGCTCAACCGCCTCCCCCTGCGGGCGATGACTTGGCCCTACCGCCGGAAAGTAGTCAAATACTTAAAAGCGAGCCTTGCGGATTTTGAGGTGGAAATAGGCCATTGACAAAACGTATTTTATAGGATACAATCAAACATGGATGTCGTTGAACGCGAGCTGAAAGTGGTCGCCCCGGAAGGCGGCACGAGCGCGGTTGAAGAATGGTACGACAGCATTCGGGACACGGCAACGCGCCTCCGCATACGGGCGCGGTTAGCCCGCATCCGAAGCGGCAACTTCGGCGACCACAAAATCTTGGTGACCATAAAATCTTCAGCGGCGGCATCGGCGAACTGCGTTTGGATTTCGGCCCCGGCTACCGCATCTATTTCGTGCAACACAGAGCAACAATTATCGTCCTGCTGGCGGGCAGCGACAAAAGCGCACAGAGCGCGGACATCCAAGAGGCGCGGCGGCTTTGGGAGGACAACAAGAATGATTTTGAGAGACTTCAACGAGACATTCGCTTATGAACTCAAAGACCCGGAGTTCGCTGCCGGTTATCTGCAAGCGTGCCTGGAATATGAGACCGTAGATGCCTTCTTAGCGAAAAGCGCGAAAGCCTTCCCGATTTATCGGGGAGATGGATAGCGCAACGTCTTTCTAAGACGTTCTCTTTGGCACTGCGTTCTCTTTGGCACTGCGTTCTCTTTAGCATTGCGTTTGATTGCTTGTCTCATGGGGTATGATGGGAGTAATCACTGAGCATGAGTGAAAGTCTCAGACAAGCAGGCGTTCCGCTGGTTGAGAAGGTAACAATCGTTAATCCCGCCTTCTCGTAAAACGCCGAGGGTTGCTCCGTAACTATATGCTGTAGGGCGGTACAGCACAGGGGGAGACCCTGGGAAGCCCGACCATTTATGGAATTATTTTATGGGCGGGAGCCGTCACTTGCCCTGAAAGAAGTAGCAAAGGCGAACGGCGGCATGACGAAGCTGGCGGAGGCAGCATCGCTGGGCCGCGAGAGCCTGTACAAGACGCTTTCGGCGCAGGGAAACCCGGAGTTTAAGACGCTGAACGCCATCTTAAGCGCGCTGGGAATGCGCTTCGCCGTCGTCCGCGACGGGACGACGGCGGAAGCCTCGCCGGACTGACACACGAAGAGGACGCCCCGCGCGAAGCCCTGCAAGCCGCCTAGCGCGCTGGCTGCTTGTTCAGGACGACCTCGCACGGGGCGCGCTCCAGGATGGTGCGGGTGACGCGCTCCATCAGCGTGTCGGAAGGGTCGTCCGAGGGCAGGTAGGTGAGGACGATCAGGGACGCGCTCAGGACCTGGGCCTGGTGGACGATCTCTTCCCCGGCGTCGCGCGCGCGCGTCACCTGCGGCTCCGCCGTCACGCCCTCGCTCCGGGCCTGAGTCGCCGCCGCCGCCAACGTCTGCGCGGCGGCGGCTTCTTCTTCGGGCAGGGGCGCGGCCAGCGGCAGGTGGCGGGGGACTTCCAGGACGTAGGCCAGGTGCAAGCGGGACTTGTGGGACGAGTCGGCCCGGACGAGCCGGCAGGCCAGCGCGCTGGCAGCCTGGGGGTTGTCGGGGCGCAGCAGCGGCACGAGGATGTGCTGCGGCGCGTTGCTCCCCGCCACGGCGCGGCTGCCGCCCGGCCCAGACAGCTTCAGCGAGGCCCGCGCCTCCTCGATCGTCGCCGCCACGGGCAGGCGCGAACGGACGCCCGGCACGGCACGGATGACCTCCATGACGCTTTCCGGCAGGGCGGAAACGACGATGCGCGCCCGGTAGCGCTCAATGTAGTCCATCGCGTCCCGGAACGTCTTCGCCCCTTCGGGCGAGCAGCCCGTCAGCCCGCTCCCGTCCACGATGATGCCCTGCGGGTGATGGCGCAGCAGCAGGTTGGCCGCCGCCTGAATGGTCGGCCACAGGTTCTTGTCCAGATCGCCTTCCACCTTGACGACGTCTTCGCGCGCTTCAATGATCATCTACGATCCATTCTCTTCTGTCTGTGTTTCCCCGTGCAGCAGCGCCACGCTGAAATCGTCCGGCAGCCGCCCGCCGTTCGCGTCCCAGGCCGCCCGGCGCAGGGCCGCGACCAATGCCTGCCCCTCGTTCCCAGCGGCCAGGCGGGCGATGCTTTCCCAGCCGACAAACTTCCAAACCCCGTCCGACACGACCAGCAGCGTCCAGCCCGGATGCAGCCGGGCCGAAAAGGCGACGGGATGGGCCGCGCTCGACCCGATTGGCGGGTTCTTCCGCTGATTCTCGGTCAGCAGGAACTCTCGCCCGCTGTTAATGAGAAGCGCTCCGCTGTCGCCACAGGACGCGCCCCAGACCCCCCGCACCGAGACGCACAAGCTGACTAGGGTGCAGAACCCCGCCGCGTCGTCCTCGCACACTGCCTCATCCGCCGCGCCGACAACCGCGTACCACGGCGCGGCCCCGAACAGCTCTTTCGCGGGGAACGAGGCCGCCGCCCGCAGGCTTTCCTCGACGGCCACCCGCGCCGCGTCCGCCCCGCCCGCCTGCCCGCCCTGCCCGTCCGCCAGTGCGCACAGCAGCACGCCCGCGTCCTCGGGATGCGGGCGCACGAGCGCCACATCCTCGTTGGCATGGCCCTCCCCGGCTTCGGAATGGATAAGAGAGTGGATGTTGGACATGGCTGGTTTTCTACGCCGCCACCTGCACCTGTTCCAGACGCCTTGCCTGAAGCTGGGCCAGTTGTTCCTGCGCGGATGGTGTCCGTTTCGCATACCAGGCATGAATGAGCAGGGTCTGGAGGAACAAGACGGGTGTCTCGAAGCCACCCGATGCGATGATTGAGGCGACTTCCTGAGGCGACTGTGCGGCGAACTCCCGACCATACGAGGCGCGCATCTTCTCGACTTGCTCGGCGGGAACATCGGCGTATCTTTGCATCCACCACCAGACATCAAGCAGGCTCGGGGAGGCCGCCGTGGATGGATCAGAGACCAGATCGGCGGTGACTAGATACCCGTCCGGGCGGAGCCGTGAGGCGATCTGACGAAAAAAGTCGCGCCGCTCCTCCGGCTGCACGATGAAGTGCGAGACCAGAATGGAAGTCGCCGCGTCGAACGGGTGTGACTCGGGCAACGAAGGAAGGTAGCCCTCGTGGAAGGTGCAGCGCGACGCGATGCCGCTCTCCTCGGCACGGCGGCGGCAGATGTCGAGCATCGGCGCGGCAGGCTCCAGCGCGGTGAACCGCCACTGCGGGAACGCTTGGGCGAGGTCCAGCAGTTCCGCGCCGGTGCCTGCGCCGACACAGAGAACCCGCGCGTCGGCAGGCAGATCGGAGAGTATCAGGCGGACAAGCAGAGCGAGCGCGTCGCGCAGCGGGGCCAGTTTCGCGTATTGTTTGTCGTAGGAAGAAGCGCGTTCTTTGTCAAAGACGATGGGTGGCTCTTGATTTTGCATGATGAGTTTGTTCCCGCTACCCTCAGCGGCTGCCGCCACTAGTGGACAGGGCGACCCGCGAGAGATTATAGCATATTCTTTCAGAGGGAAGAGGGAAGCGGCTCGGCCATCAAAAGACAGGCTGGGCCGTTTCCCTCACGGATGCGCGGCGGCTCAAGCGGCGCGTTTTTCCGCGTTCATCGGCATTTTCAGTCCGAGCAGGGCTTGATGGGCGGAAACGCCCGCCAGAACGCCAGCGGCGGATGCCAGAGTCGCGTTGTACATCGGGCTGGCATTGTCCCCTGCCGCAAAGACGCCGCGGACAGTGGTTTCCTTCAGCGAGTCCGTTTTAATCACCGGCCCGAAGGCGGCCTGCTCGATCTCGCAGCCGAGCTGCTCCGCCAGCGGACTGGCAAAGGACGCCCGCGTGCCGGTGAACAGGGCGCCGTAAGGAACGCGCCGCCCGTCCCGGAACTCCACGGCCTCCAACTCGCTGCCGTGAGGGATCAAGCGGGCGACAGGCGTTTCCTCCACCTTGACGCCGCGCGCGGCCAGCATGTCCCGGTGTTCAGGCGTCAGCCAGTCCGCGCCGCCTGTCAGCAGGGTCACATCGTCGCTCCAATCGCGCACCAGCGCGGCTTGATGCACCGATACCGGACCAATGCCGTACACAGCGAACTTGCGCCCGGCGACTTCATAGCCATGACAGTACGGGCAGTGCAAAACTCCGGTCCCCCAAAGTTCCTGCATTCCCGGCACATCCGGCAACTGGTCGTTCATGCCGGTCGCCAGCACTAGGCACTCGGCGCGCGCCTTGCTTCCCTTCCCAAAGGTCACGGAGAAAGCCTCGCCCTCCTGGGCAGCGGCGCGGGCTTCGGCCTTGCGAAAATGGACCGTCGGGTAGGCCATAAGCTGCGCGCGGCCTGTTTCCATGATATCTTGGGAAGAACGGCCATCCTGACCGAGAAAGCCGTGTGAGGATGGGGCGAAGCGGTTGCGGGGCTTGCCCGCGTCCAGCAGGAGAATCGTGCGGCGGGCGCGCGCAAGTTGCATCGCGGCGGAAAGCCCGGCGAAGCTGCCGCCGATGACGATGACCTCATACAGTGTTTCCAAGTCTGTCTGTGGCGTTGTTGTGATGTGTTCCAATGGGGTTGCCTCCACTCATCGCAGAAACACAATTATTTCTGCTATGGTACAATAACACCACACATTCCTGAAAGATTGTTCCTGTTTTTGCAATGATTGATACCTTATGCAAATCAATGAAATTAACCTGCATCATCTGCGATGCGTCGCCGTCTTGGCGGAAGAACTGAACTTTGGCCGCGCCGCCGCGCGGCTGCACCTCTCGCAGCCACCGCTGACGCGCTTGGTGGCCGATGTGGAGAAGGCGGTGGGAGCGACGCTATTTGCGCGGACGACGCGGCGGGTGTCACTCACGCCGGTGGGCGAAGTCTTTGCGGCGGAAGCGCGGGCCGTGCTGGCGCGGGCGGAAGAAGCAAGGCGGGTTGTGGCGGACGCGGCCCGGCGGCAGGCGGGGCAGCTTCGGTTGGCCTACACGCCGCTGGCGCTGCAAACGGTGCTGCCGCGCCTTTTGGCCGCCTTCCGCGAGCAGGAACACGACGCGCGTGTTGATCTGGTGGAGCTGCCGGGAGCGGCGCAGCAGGAAGCTCTGGCCGCAGGCCGCGTGGACATGGCCTTTACCGATGAGCCGTTTGGGGGAGCCGGGCAGGAGGAGGGGCTGCAACGCTTGCGCCTGCACCGGGAGGCGCTTTCCTTGATTGTTCCCGCCGCCCATCCGCTTGCCGCCCGCGCCTCCGTTTCCTTGAAAGAAATCGGCGACGGCCCTCTTATTCTGCACCCCCGGCACGAGTACCCGGACTACCATGACCGCATCCTGGCCGCCTGCGCGGCCTCTGGAATCGCGCCGGCCATTTGTCAGCGCGAAGCCGGGCAGAACTGCCTGATGCTGGCGCTGGGCGGGATGGGCTTGCTTTTGACGCCGACCCTCCCGGACCGTTTTCAGGCCGTTGGTCTTCGGTGCCTTTGGGTCGAAACGCCTCTGCCGTTGTTTGCGGAAGTGTGGGCGGTGTGGCCGGAAAAACCCGCGTCCGCCTCTGCGGAAACACTGGTTCGGGTGACTCAATCACAGGGGCATCCAAGCTCAGGGGGATAGGCCATCAGTCCCCCTGGCCCAGCGGCTTGATGAGGCTCACCCGGACGATCTCATCCCAGATGGGTCCGCGCCGCACCTCCCGGTAGCCGAGCTTGTGGTTCATCTCGATGACGTGAGTATTCCGTTCTTCGGTGTGCGTGTAGAGCAGTTTGACCCTACGGCGAAGCGACTCCGCTTCGGCCTGCCGTTTGAGGCCGGAGGCGAGGCCCCGGCGGCGATGCTCCGGGGCCACCCACAACTGAAAAATCTCACAGAAGGCTCCATCGGGCGGGAACAGGCACTCATCCAGTTCAGGGAATATGCTCCATCCCTCAAAGGTCTCTTGCCGCCGGTTGCGGTAACGCCACAGGATCAGGCCGGCCAAGCGGCCTGTTTCCGTTTCTTCATACACCCAGGCGGCCTTGTCACCAGTCCGAGCGGCACGGAGGCCCCTGGATTTATCCATGGGGAGGAAGTGCCGCCTTGCCTGTCCGCAGGCAAGATATTCTCTCGTTCTCGCTTTAATGCCTGCCTCTTTGGGTATAATATC
>JAABUO010000511.1_pt1:0-72500 | contig 73829 bp, 62 predicted proteins | sample 5559291 | NCBI WGS metagenome assembly JAABUO01 (sample SAMN10711878, study PRJNA513372) | rock metagenome | isolation source: Antarctica rocks | place: Antarctica: Victoria Land, Finger Mt sud
AGGGGGCGCAACCCATTGTTTTGGGAGGGGATAAGAGGGGGGGGGGGGGTGGAGGTGGGGATGTGAGGGGTGGTCGGTGGATATGAGTGTAGAGAAGTAGATTTGAGACCTGCTCAATGGGATGGTGGGGTGGGGAGTGGGCAAGACTGGGTTTTGAGATATGTTTGGGATAAGGGAGGGGATTGGGGAGGTGGTTATATATACTCAGACTCTGTGAGGGGAAGGGGGTGTCGTAGAAGGGGGGTTTGGGGTGGTGAAGGGTATGAAACGGTGGAAAGGGGAAGAGGGGGCGGTGTGGTTCGGTGTGAGAGATGAAGGTTGAGGGGTTTGTATGGACTATGGATATGGAGAACATGTTGCGGTGATGAGGGTTGAAATGGGAGGTGGGGACTGCAGCGCTGTGAGAATGGTGGTGCGGATGAAGTGACAGGAGGGTATTCACGATTCTTTGTTGATGGAATGTTTTTGATGTCTGGGGTTGTGGGCGGTTGAAGGGGGAGATGATGTTGTCTGAGTTGTATGAGGCGGCTTGCATCGTGAGAGGGGTGAGTGCAAGGGTGGTTACTGAGGTGAGAAGCTACGAGCGGCGAGACTTGAATTTGGTAGGCAGGGGAAAGAAACCTAGCGAAACAGAGACACTCCATTCTCAATGGCAATTGAATGAGTAACAGAGGGAATGTGAGAAGGCAAAAAGGGTTAGTGGAGCAGGTTTGCTATGGTAGGACTAGGCATGTGAATTCTAGCTGCGAATACGCAACGAATTGGTCATAGAAAAGTTCGTGGAGTAAGTTCCAGAAGTGAAATGATGGAGAAGGAAGTGAAGTGAGAGGAGCTTCGTGTGGCCTGCCTTCACCACAAGAGCTTCATAACGCCCTTCAGGTTCGAGTTTCAGGGTGCTTCCCACAGTCCGCTGAATTCATTTGACCCACTGATCATACTAGAGATCGATACGTAAGAATATATAAGAGGTCATTTCCCCTCCAGTCGTTTCCTGACTTCAAGCCTTCCCTGCGAAACATTTCTTTTAGCACTTACCTCCTCGCTAGTATCTACCGTGCATTTCTATAACTCTTGAGCAGGTCTCAATACCGCACGCCAACCCACTACTTATCTCGCTGTCCTCCCCCTCCCCCCACAACGACCAATCACTACCTCCTTCCCCCAACCTTCAAGTCCAAATATGAGCTTCACTCCCTGCCGCTCCTCCTCCACTTCCCTCTCCGAAAAGACCTGCAGCTCTCCGCCACTACTCAGAGCCAGACCGCTCTCACCCAACACTCTAAGTACCGACAGCACCACCAAGCAGACGTCTCTCCGAGCTTATCAGCCGTTCGCGAGATCGTCTCTACCGCCTTTTCCACACAGACCGCAGTCGATGGAGCAGATCGAGAAGGCGAGGAGGGGGGATGAAGCCAAGCATGAAGGGTTGTTGCGGGCGGTATTGGGAGGGAAGGAATGGGAATATAGTGTGGATTCGGGGGCGGGGGATGAGAAGTTGGAGTATAAAGGGAGGGTATAGAGGAATGCGTCGAATAGATGTAGTCGTTGTTATGGTGGGTCAGGGAGTCAATGTTGGAACAGTTGAGTATTGTGACTGCTGGAAAGGGGCTGGATAGGAATAAGCTTTAGTGACACAAGAATATAAACTGGAAAGCGACACACTTGGGGCGGATTCCTGTCTGCTGCAAGAACATCTAGTATGTGCATGAACTTCCTGTACGTAGCGTTGTTAGATACTAAGATCATCCGTCATGACTTGAGTTTCGTGTAAGCAGGGTATGGCACGAGTAGGTGTACAGGAACGACTTGACATACCAATCTTGGCCCCCTATCGTACTACTCTTCAATGCGAGTGAGATCAAAGATCACCAATAAATTAAGATCCAGAGTGAGTCAGGAAAAGTAGAGCAACAAGGCTAGAATATAATAAATAATAATGGCAAGGAAGCGGCCAGTACGTAATTTTGGTAAGGAACATGTATATCGCAACAAATCGAGAGGAATAGGGCGGGAGAGAGGTATAATTGGAGGGAGGAAAGGTGGCAAATTAATAGACATAAGCGAAGGGCAAAACAAATGTAAGCGATAGTAAAAATCTTCGCAATATGGGAGGTATAAAGATGTGGGAGGTATGAGAGACGAGCGAACCGATAGATGTCAGAGAGGAGGAAAGGGTGACAGGGGTGACGCAGGTGGTGTTGCGATCAGGTAAAAGGGTGGCTAGTACTAACAGAAAACTAGATTGCGATTAGCCTTGTGGCAATAGGGCATACATAGAGAAGTAAAAGATGGTACGTAGCTTAGATAGCTAGCTGCGAAAGAAGAAAGCGCAAGGGATAAGTACCATGCAGGGCACAGCTGGGCAAGGCGCTAAATATAGTGGTGTGAGCACAGGAATGTTGTAGTACAGACGCAGGATGGGAGATATAGGATGCAACGGGAGGTATAGGGTAGGTATAGGGTAGAGTGGCGAAGGTAAGAAGACATGTTAAGAACAGAGAGGGAGGAAGAAGATCAGCACTGGGATGCAAGTCACGGACTGAGTACAGGAATTGAGAACGAACGGAACGCAAACTTACTATACAGACCTATGCCCACCGCCGCGCCCAACTTAGACAAGCTAAGCTCCGCAAGGTCTACGACTACGAGGGAGAAACAAGTAAGAGAAGAATAGAGAGAGATTGGAACTAGATAAGCATAAATGGCGATGAGATGTGAGCGAGATATATTGCGATAGATAATAATATACATGGTATATTTGGCGTAAATAAACATAACAGAGGGTATATAACATATAGATCGACAGAAGATATATAGGAACAGCAGGAAAAGGGCTGCGTTGAAGGATAGGTAGGGATGAAGAGAAGGGGAGGGCAGTGGAATGCGGCCAAAGAATCAATACAGGGATGTGATAGTATGGTGGTGGGTAGAGAAGAGTGGTAACGTTAATGTGGTGACGGTGATGGGGGACGATGATGTGGGAAGAGTGGTGTGAGGACGGTGATGTGGGAACGATGATGTGGGGACGGTGATGTGGGGACGATGATGTGGGGATGGTGAGGTGGTTGGGGGCAGTTATGATAGGTGGTAGAGGCAAGAACAGTAAGGTGGGGACGATGAAGTAGGAACAGTGAGGTGGCAACGGTGAGGTCGGAATGGTGAGGTGTGGATGTTGATGTGGGGATGGTGATAGGGATGATATAATGGGAATGGTGAGACGGGAATGATAAGGTAGGGATGACGAGAGGGAATGACAAGAGGGTGGGGATGGTGAGATGGGGATGGTGAGGTGGGGACGGTGAGGTGGGGACGGTGAGGTGGGGGCGGTGAGGTGGGGACAGTGAGGTGGCAACGGTGAGGTCGGAACAGTGAGGTGGCAACGGTGAGGTCGGAATGGTGAGGTGTGGATGTTGATGTGGGGATGGTGATAGGGATGATATAATTGGAATGGTGAGGGATGCGAACGGTGAGATGGAATGCTGGGGTAGGGTTGGTGCGGTAAGGATGATGAGGGGGCGGGGATAATGAAATGGGGAAGGGGATCGAATGCGACGGCGAAAAGGCGAGGAGGGGAGAATATGATGGCAAGGGAAGAACGAAAAGGAGAACGTAAGAAAAGAAGGGAAGGGAAGGTAATGGCAGGTATGCAAAGATAGATGAAAGGACTTACTGTACTAACCTTAACCCGCCGCCGCGCCCTCCTTAGATGCACAAGGCATCTAAGGCCCGCAAAGTCTACGACTACGACTACAAGAGGAGGAAGAAGGAAGATAAGAATGCGAACTTCGGAAGAAGTAGCTAGTTCAACAGAAGGAGAGGTATTTAGTTGTATGTGGCGTGATAGATAGTACGTAAGATCGAAGATAGATGGTGTGCAACATAGGAAAGATAGACGGCGTTAGATCTTAGAAAGAAAAGAAAGTCCGGGGGGCGGCGAAGGACGTCGGTGGAGGCAAAAGGCGGTGGTGAGGATCCGGGTGCAAGGCGGTGAGGATTCGGGAGGGCGGCGATAATATATATAGTATAGAAGGGTATATATAGTATAGAAAGGTTGGAAGGCGGTGAGGGTTCCGTGGAAAGAGTGGGTCCGGGAGGGCTGAGACGGTCCAGGAGGGTGGTGGTAACATATATAGTATAGGAGGATATATATAGTATAGAAAGGGTATATATAGTATAGAAGGGTCCAGGAGAGGGCGGCAGTGAGAGTCCAAGAGGAGCGGCGGTGCGTTGAGTGAAGGTCCGGGTTGGCGATGGCGAGGGTTGAGGTCCATGGTGGTGGTCGTCGTCCAAGAGGGTGGCCGATGTATGTAGTTGTAGTAGAAGGTCCAGAAGGTGAAGGTGGTGATGAATAGAAGGGCAGTGAAGGTCGGGCAGAGGAATTAAGGAGCAGTGAAAGTCCGGTAGATGGATGAAAGGACAGTGAAGGTCCAATAGATGAATGAAAGGGCAGTGAAGGTCCGGTAGAGTAATGAAGGAGGATATAGGAAGGCTGGGTGGAAGAGATAAGAAGAAGGCAGGCATGTCCATAAAGAGTGGACAGAGGCCTGCAGGAAAACCGAAAATCCCTGGGGATGAGCGAAGTATATATACTCATAGGGAAGGAATGTGATCTGGGAGAAATTGGGGTTTCGCACCCACTTTGCACTCACTAGCGTCGAACATATGTCAGTTGTTGCGTTGAAACCAATAGAATAATAGATGTTGGGGGTTCTACCCACTAGTCTGAGGAAACAGAAGGGAAGAGCCATTCGGAAATGTTGGGAGGCTGTCTTGTTGGGAGAGAGAGCTTGTAAACTTGCTCAGGCCTGCATGTGGGGCTTCACGAAAGCGGTAGAGAAAAGGCTTGGCAACAGAGAGAACAGAATGGCGCAGAGAGCGTGGAAAGAGTACCATTCAATAGACTGTCGTATACTGACATCGTGGTTCATCGTTTGAATGTTTGGCAAGAGCTGGCGCAACCTCTATTCCAGACCACATCCTTCCGCTCCACATGTGTCGTGAGACTGATCAAATAGTACTGGAAACTGAGTCGTCGCCCACATTACGTACTTGTGAGTAAGATGTTTAGTAATGTACCACTGCGCAAAGAAAGCCGTTGAGCCTTCAGCAATTAGTCCATTCCGGTATTTACCTTCAATCGGTCAGTCGAGTATTTCATAAGACAATTACGATGGGTGATTGTTGGCAAGATTGACGCATGCGGTCAAGAATTGCCCCTTTGGGCGGAAGAACCGAGGCCCGGTCGGCCCTGAAGCGGAGCCCTTGGGTAAGGCTGAGACTATCTGCAGAGCGATACAAGCCTCAAAGTCTAGATGTACGCCATGTACGGAATGATCCGCCTGTGATGACACACACTAATCGCCAGGAATTGTTCGCCATTCTTTTATGTTCGGCGGGAACGCTTACGAGTTCTCCCAAACAGCTATGGTCGTCATGTTCGCAGTTCGCTATATGTTAATATTGGCTAGTGCTCCCATTGATCGACATACAAGTCTCTACTTGCGGATCATATGCGAAGGGCTCCTTGCTATCCGCACACCCTCAGCCGCAATCCAGTTCCAAGAACTCTGCCTTTCTCCGATTCTCCCCCCTTCCCTACAAGCTAGTACCTATCCCTCGGCTGCCCCTTCCCCTCCTTCGCCCCACCACCGCTCTTCCCCCCTTTCTTCATCGACTTCGCCGGTTTCACTTCTTCTTCTTCTTCCTCATCACCACTCTCCAGCTCCTGAATATCCTCAAACCTCAACCCGCCAGGCTGCCAATGCATGTTTGTCTGCCCCGTATGCTCGACTCGTGCCTGTCGTTCCTCCGCATTCGCATCACCGCCCGCACGACGCCTCGGCGGTAGTGGTGGGGAACTATCGCTATCCTCGTCTTCATCACGGCGATTCCGAGCACCGACGCGTTCACGGCGCTCGGAGACCTCTGGGCTTGGGTCGCGACGAGTACGACCTCCTGCACGGCGCGGTGGGGGTGCGGATGCATCAGATTCGCTATCTTCGATTTCGTCTTCGTCGCGACGACGACGCCCACCGCGGCGTAGTGGTGGTGAGGTTTCGTATCTATCTTCTTCGTCTCGGTCAATGGGTTGGCGACCCCCGCGCCGACCTTGATTTCCTCTCCGACCTTGAGTGGCTCGATAGCCTGGGAAGACGCTGGCTTCGGAGCCAGTGTCTTCTAAGTAGGGAACTCCGCGGCCATCTCGCCCATTTGATGGCCGAGGTTCATAATGGTGATGGCCAGCGCCATGATGATTATGACCAGGGTCATGGTGATGATGACCAGGGGCACCGCTCGGAATATAAACACCCCCGCCATATCTACCTCCATCCATGGGCAAGCCCATAAGAGGGTCATGAGCGTCAAGCCAAGCAGGGGAGAGAAGGTGATAATGAGCTAGGACTGAATAATTGTATTCCATGATTTCCAATTCGGTCTCGAAATTGATGCACTGTCGATCGCCCATATGAGCTCCACGGAGGATATGTTCAAGCTCTGCCACGTTGTGAAGATCGAATCCATGGAGCATATCTATGATATCCAGGTACTCGTCGCAGTGGGGCGGGCCATGACGGTGGGTCCTTGAATGGTCGCATGGTGGTGCACGACGGGAGAAATGGTGACGCGGATGGTACATATTTTGCTGATACGGTACGGGAGTTGATATGTGGATGCTGAACGGTTCGAACAAAGAGGCGATCAGAAAGGTTGAAGGAGAAGGATCGAAGAACTTGAGCATTAATACTTGGGAGTTAGAGCTCTGTTTATATAATGGCAGGTAGCTTGACTCTATATGATTGTAATCGATTATAGATGCTGTGTCACAAAATGTGATCCACTGTGAGCCATGACACACAGAAGCCACAGCACATGCCTAATATCGGGTAATGTGGAGAAATAGCAGAGAGCATCACCTATGACGGGCTAGTGCTGTCTAGTGAAAATGCATTGTAGTGTCAATCCAGTCTGCAGTCCACTGTTGTGGTTCCGGAATGGGATAGAATCGTCGTTAACACACTCACCAAGCTTCACTCGCCCTTGTCATCCTGCCTTGTTGACTCATATCATATTTACCCGCATTTTCTCCCAAACATTAACCATGTCGCGTTCCCTTCGACCTCAACTTGAAAAACTCACCACTTCTTGTCAGAGCCCATCATATCCACCTTACCAACAAAGACACCACTTCCCACAATCACTCCTATTATCAAAGAATCTTCGAAACACCACATACCTTCAACCATGACCGTCTCAATCTCCAAGTTCTTCAATCACGAGCTTCGAAGCAGCCGCGTTGCATACCAAGAACATCTGCAGACCGGCACCACCACAACCGGCAAGGAGAAATCCGTGTCTACGGAGAAACAGCCGAGCAAAGGTCTCAGAGACCGACTCAACAAAGAAAACATTGTGCTGACTCAACTACACGGGTCAAAGCCAAAAGACAAGCGAGTCCAGGAACTAGCCATGAAATCGATTAAGGGAACAAAGGAGGCAGACTTAATCAGCAACTGGTGTGGGGAGACACTGTGTGGAGATGGCAAACCAGGACGCTATTGAATACATGGCAGTCGACAGGGCGGCTGTAAGTTGGATGGCGACCACATAGCATACGGCGATCAATTCAAAGTGCTTGCGAATATTGATTTGGAATTTGCGTCTGGGAGAAGATTCGATAGCAGTCTGAAAGGGTGCCTAATATCAGTGAAGTTCCTGGTGACTTTGAACTTCGTGTGCTCATGACTTACCTGTCAAAATACTTTCAATATTGTTGAGGACTTGACGTGAAAAGCCAACCCATAGATCCTTTGATGCATCAACATTCTTTTCATATCGCAGCTACCTTTGCATATCGTGGCTACGTCGAGCGAGTGGTCTGCGAATGAAAGGTCAATCGAAGCAGTTCAAGTCCCAAGCATGCAATGCTAACAAGTGGAAACGAGAGATATAAGTATACGGTCCACCAACCAAGACGCTTCTCTACTGCATGTATGACTATATGTTAGAGCCACCAGACTGCATGTTACCTGATGGAGACGAAATCATACATTTACCCCGGCGTTAATCTCCATGGGCACTTGTCGCTCGATCACGTGTTGAATTTCATAGACCCACTACTTGTAACGCTTTTCTTATGCCCTTGTATCTCGTTATTGTCTTTGAGAAAGCAATTCCCGAGCCCACTGTGTTCCACAGATCACCAGAATTGCTGATATCGTAAGACACAGTGTAACACTTCGGGGTAATTCCAAGACGCGCAAGCCTCCATGCAATCTGCGAAGGTGAAGACCCAGACGCCGAGCATATCAGAGCAGTGTAGTTGAGGGAGCATTCGGTGGTGAACACCGATCGAGACCATGCCGTAACATATGTACCACGCATGGCAGTGCAATTGGTGGTGGGTGCGAGGGAGGATTTGAAAGGTGAAGAGGTGGGATTGGAGGCAGTAGCATTGGTTGAGTTGTTGGCGGCGGCACCCGAGATCTGGGGTCCGGCGGAAGAAGTGCAGTTGTTTTGGGCAGTGCTACTGTCGAGGAGCTTCCTCAAATTGGCGTTTCTGCCAGGAAGCGATTAGTGAGGATCTGCACGGATGATTGCAAGCTCACTCTCGTCCCCGCTTCTCGGCTACGCCGGCTCCAACACCAGCTGCAACGGCAGTAAGGACGGTCATGATAGCAAGGACGATGCTAAGTATACGTATGAGCGGTTATTGTCTGACGTGCTGCTGCGAGAGTTTGTGAGATACAGGATCGTCTGGTGGGTACTCATTGACGTGGCTCTCTTTCTCGTTATGGTATCTGTAAGGCACCTGGTCAGGTTCTCGGGGTATGGGCAGGTCATCGCGGCTATCAAGCTCGAGGCTCATGCTTGCGATGTCGTGATTTATCAAGTGTGAAGAGGAGGAAGCAGAAGCGAGGAGGAGAAGCAGAGAGGATCAAGGAGGGGAAAAGGATGCATATACACATGGTGTCCCTGCTGCTGTGCGCGAGGCTGAAACCAGAGAGCATTCAGAGGGTTGAAAGATCGAGATCGAAGGACCATATGGGATGGCAAAGTGCAGGTGCACCGAGGGTGTGGAGAGCATCGACAACATCTGATAGGTGCAGCGACCTGACGACCTGTGGCTGCCGAGCCTCAGCCTCCACGACCTGGACCTTGTGTCACCGTTTTGTATCAGAATTTCTACGAGATAGTGAGTTGCGCAGGATCTATTTTTGGTCTGCGGCGCGGGCTTCAAAGGGAGCGGACCGAGGCCGATTTTCTTGGCAACGCCAAGCCTTCTTCCCCAATCATCAGATTCCGACTCTCCCGTTCAACATCCGCTTACTCTATAAAGCGATATGCTAATGAGCCGAAATATCGGCATCTACAACTTCTGGATATAGGTCTTCTTGTATACTTGTATGATCCATCCATCCATGTTCACGAGTAGTCGCTGGCTTGCCTTTATGAGTTGTATCAACCACATAGTTCGACATCGGAAGTTTATATCCTTGTTCCCTTTCCCCCGAAGTGCTTCGCGGTCTTACACGGACATCTCGATGTGGTTACAATTTTCTTGTCGACAGCTTTCATGACTGTCGTTCCACTTTCGAAAGCTTGTGATCTCCTAGTTGATTTCTTGTTGGAAGTACGCTTTGACTCTACTTACGCTGCCAGCCGCAACAAGAAAGTCTAGAGGAGTGTTCGACTATCAATGGTGCTCACAGAAAGATCCGTGTGATGGAACAAATGGCATGCAATAATTAGTCAACTAAGAGCTAAATACAAGAGCCAGCAAGTTCATCCCCAGTCCGTCCATCTGTGGTCACCGCTGCTTTTACAGACCGGCTTCCAATAATCAGAGTACTATCCGCTTCATTGATCGCCATGTTCCACAGCTAGTAATCTTCCGATACTCCTGCTTCTGCCCTTTGCGTACCTGTTTGGAATCTGACACTCTTCGAGACTCCGATGCGCGAAGCCTGGGGTCCATGTTGTCCTCCTTGGGAGACCTCACCGCCATAAGCTTGATCAGCCGCACCTTGAGCCGAACTATGAATCGGAGCTTGGAAACCATGAGCGGCGGCAGCAGTACGAGAACTTGTACCAGCAGTAGCTGCGCCTAGAGCCATACTATGCAGACGCTGTTGAATACCGTGAGCAGCTGTAGCTGTATGAAAAGTCGTATTGGCAGAAGCGGCGACAACTGGACGAGCAGTAGTATTGGCCTTAGTGGCGTCTTGAGTCGTACTATTCCGGGGCTCTTCAACATGGTGAGCGGCAGCAGCAATAAGAGACATTGTGCTAGCAGGAGCCACGCCTTGAGCCGTACTGAACGGAGGCTCTCGGAGATCAAGAGCAGCGGTGGTAGTACGAGAAGTTGTATCCGCAGGAGCCGCACCGCGATTAGGAGCCCCTGGATTTGAAGGTGAATCTTGAGCAGCTTCGCCCTGCGCCATTCTATCACGAGGATCTCGACCACCATGAGAGGCTGCACCACTCCGAGGAGCCCGATCCGCACGAGAGGCGCCACCGTGAGAGGTGCCAGTATTTAGCGGTGGATCAAGAGGGGCCTCGCCACGAGCGGTGGGACCACGGGAACTTCGACCACTCCGGACAGCTGCACCATGACGAGAAGTCGCAACACCGTTGCCGTTGCCACCAAGAGAAGCCCGTCCACTACGACCCGTGCCGCTTCGACTACCAGAGTTACCGAAAAAAGAAGCGTCGTGTAGATTATCCTCAATGAAGTGATTATGGTGACCACCAATTCTACCGATGCGTCCTCCAGATATATGACGGCCACCGGAAAGATTAGCTGAGACTCGAGTGTGACCCCAACCGTGAGCGTGATGACTATGGCCATGACGCGAGCCATGAGCCTGATGACCATGGCCATGACGCGAGCTATGAGCCTGATGACCGTGCCCCGTGCGAGGAGGTGGATGTTCAATGTCCGGAGGTAGCGGGATATGGTACCGGCAATGAGTATCGTGGATGAACTCATCCGGATAGCGACAACGACCATGAACGGGCTGGCATCGGAAGACGCCATGATGGGTATCCAGCCAACGCACACATACCGAATATTCCAATCGTGAGAACTCCACGAGCTCTATTTGCGTACAATTGCGAGCCAAAGAAGAGGAGCTGATTTCGCCATTACAGTACGCAACGACTGCGCCGCGAGGCATAGGTCCGCCAAAATCTCGATAAACAAGCTGAGCATTGATCAGAGCATCATATGCTATCTCCTGGATGAGCACAGTGTTAGCCATCTGTCTCGAAAGCTACCTTTTGAAGTGATATTGCTATGACGTTGCTGATAATGTGCTAGAGCACAGGACGCTATAATATGGAAGCCAGCAACAAAGACTTACAGAATAGCGCAGACGTGAATGAGTAGTTCCCATTCTTTTCAGCTCTCAGCGAGCTTGACCTGGTTCCTTTAGGTAATTGTGATTGGCTATGACTACTTGGATCTTGGCTGCAGTCGTTGAGATATTATGGTTTGGTAGGTTGGTAGAGCTGATTGAGGAAGGATGCTATTCGGGATAATCGAAGAAGCAGAAGCATTCTTATACGCTTGTAGTTGAAGGATGAAAAGGAGTTCTGAACTCTTCAACTCCCCATGAATTGTGATGTCTTGGGGTTTTGTCAGTGTCCAAAATCTTTCATCAACACAATAACTTCTCAACAGCAACAGAATTGGAATCGAAACAACGCGAATCTGCGGCAACTGTGTCTACTCTTATTGTAACGGCTGAACACGCTCTGGCCTCATTGGCCCGTGCCATTGGATCGGCATGTTTGGGGTCGACTGGTAGAATTGCAGCATTCGATGTGTTACTCGGCGAGAAGCATGGGGACTATTCTCTCAATGTGACAATCATCACTATGGAAAGAAACTCGGCACACCAATCGGCAAACTGCCGCCTGCAATCTTTTGATAGTGGCAGGCTAAAGACAAGATATAACAGCAAGCACAATTATCAGCCCTTTCTCCTTGATCGACATAGGCGATTTCTTCTCCTCCTTCATGGCAACGCCTCCTTTACCGATTTAACTCACGACTAGTCTATGCTAGGAAACTCATCTTCTATATCCCAATGCGCTCCATCGTGCGGGGCGCGACGGTGGTCGGAGCGGCCAGGGCGAGCTTGTTGACCACCGTGATGACTCTGGTGGTCACGTGGCCTGCGAGGGGCAAGGTGGCCGGAGTAGCTCTGATGTCCGCCATATCCGCCATAGTTTCGGTGATCGTTGCCCCCGGAATGACCACGGGAGACGTGTGTATGGTGGCCAGGGCGACTGCTGGTAAGTGAGCGAGCCAAACCGGCAAGCTCAGGAATTCCCAGCTGCTGAATAATAGCCATCAAGAAGTCTTTTGGGACCCCAATTCCCGGCGGCAGTGGGCTGTCAACTCACATCCTTCGATATGTAGTCCGTCATGAGGGTACTGACATCGCCCAGGGACACACCGGAAGCCTCTTGTATGCTCCGCGATCCAGCGAATATAGATCGGGGCAGCTAGTCGAGCAAACTCATTAGCTTCCAAACGCGTGCATCGCTGGATCAGGCGCCGGGCGTCGAAACGTCCTTCGCAATAGTCGACTATGGCTCCTCTGCATGGCGGTCCTCTAATCTGTATCTGAAGCCCACGGGCTCTTGCAAGTGCCTGTCTGGCGAGATCTTGACATTGTAGAGTAGACTGCGCATTTCCCATGTTTATAAGTGCTCAGTACAATTTGTGAAAGTCTTTAAGGTTTAGAGTGAATACCGACTTCCGAGAGATTGAAGGAAGTTAAGGTAAATGGGGCGTCTCGGTTGCAAGCTGGCTAGGGGAAGTGATTGATAGTAAATCGAGAAATGTGAATTCTTGATGTATTTCTTTTAGATCTAGAAGTTGGCGAAGCAAGAACGGTTTCTTAGGAAAATTGGGCAGAAGGCTTTATGTAATGGCTCAGCAGAACGTATGACGTTTGATCTCGTTAAGGAAGGAGTCACTGTCGCAATCACAGCACGGACAACCTGAGTCAGGCCACCAGCAAGAGGCGAGTCGTGAGTATGATCCCTATGATTCTCGAATTCTGCGTCAGCGTTTCCAACATCTCGCCACACCAAACTTTGTTACTCAATGGTTCAGGAGGTGGACTTCCGAAAGGGACTCCAGCGCTAATCTAATGCAATCTGTACTATAGCCTTACGCAGGCAGTACGCTCTTCCCCTCTCAAGAACTGGCCACAAGCAACTACATACAGCTTTGAAAGCACAGCGATCAGACAACGAACCACTACTCCAACCTATACATCAAACCCCCCTCGCCATCTCCTGGATTCTGTTACCACCCCTCATCTCTCCAGCCCCAACAACCTCTCCCTCAGCTGCGCAACCAAACCCTCCTGTTCCCGGAATTCCCTCGCATCAGTCCTCTGCTCCGAGAAGCGCGTCAACAGCGCTTCCTGCCTCGCTAATGCCCTCAGCAAGACCTCATGCTCTTCAATCTCCTGCTGAACGATCCTCTGGTCTTCGAGACTTCTCCGGACTGCTTCTGCCTCTTGCCGCGCAACCGCCTCATCTTCCAGGATTTTCTGGATTGCGACTTCCGCATTTAGGTCTTCAAGACTCTTCTGGACGGCTTCCTCTTCGCCTTCGAATGGCTTAGGCCCGTGTGGAATCTGGAAGTCTGGCTGAATGGTCTGGAAAGGCTGGCTCTGATAAGATCGCTTGCTTTGGCCGGAATCGCTTGCAGGTCGTACACCAACAGGTGCTCTTAATTCGTATGTTAAGCTCCCGTCCTGGGGATTATCGAGCTCGTAAGCAACGTCCCCAGTCCTGACCCCATTCCTAATGGCAGACACACGCTGCATGTTACCTTGCGGCGCATGCCAGTGCTCTATATAAGTTCCGGTACTGTCTGACTGCATGACGTAGAAATCTGGGGGAGGACCGCGCTGTGCAGGGCGGCGACGTAGATTGGAATAGTTGTCGTAGGACTGACTGCTCGGTGAAGGATCTCGAGTATTGTTCATTGTTCAACGGCCGTTTTGGGTGGAGTATTATAGGGAGTCGGCCGAGATGCGTAAACAGAGGAGGTAGATAATCGGAATGAGAGATCTTGGTAAGAAGTCGAATTGCGTTCGAGGTTGCAAAGCAAACATGCAGGGAAGTGATAGAGAATCGGTCTTCTTGTGTGAAGCTTGTAGACTGGAACTAATTCATATGACTCCTCGAATTGCATCTCTAAGCTAAGACACGGTTTTCGTATGCCACAACACATGAATTGACAGAGTGACATGCATGATGCACAGTCAACCCTGCTCTTCTGTCCGAAAGCCTTGTTAATTCTGTGCACTTCTCTCCCTTGTCTTGGTGGAACTCACTTCGTCACAGTTCTCCCACTCTCTTCTGCTTCTTGTTCTCCTTTATCATATGTGCGCTCTTCTTCGTCTTGGATATTCCAATATCTCGACTCGTCGATTCTTATACATGATATGCACGCTTCGTAGCCCAGGTAGTCAGTAGAAGAAGAGCTCATCGCTGCCGTCCTTGCAATCGCTTATCAGAATCGGCTATACACCTCTATCAAGGAAACCATCTTAATACCCCCTTCTCAGTAACTACCACCACCCGCATGGTGCCGCACCTCCACCGCCATCACACATCATCCACGTCGCCGCCATGGTACTCAGATCTCCCAACGCCGATAGATATCCCATTCGTGAGGAGCTTGTACGTGCTCATGCAGCGAAGGAGAGATAATCGTGGTGGAGACACAGCTTTTAGATTGATACGAGGCGAAAGAGGCCTCGTCGTGTTAATTAACACAGGTTCTAGACACATCAAGCGAAGAGCGACGGCTGCGAAGAAGGACAGAGAGAATATGGAGATCGCTTATATTAAGGCCGGAGAATGGCGCTTTGGCGGGGCCATTCGCGCGTTAGTTTGCGGGCAAATTAGGCCCCTTTTTTTTGTTTATCAGGAATTTTAGTTAGATATTGATAGATCCAGATTAGAGGCCTGGGAGATATTGACATGTAGAATTGTGGTGCGGAGGTAGGTATGTTCGCAGAGGGGTGCATTTGTGGAAAAAGGGGATGGAGATTACGGGAAAGGGGGTGTTTGAATCATACAGAAGTTATTGGCATTACAACAAAGCACCCGATTGAGCAATTTGGTCAGAAGAGCCATCTGTGAGTCGAGCAGGCCGGCCACTAGATCAAGCAGAATAACACTATAAAAACGAGAGAGAGAATGGAATCGAAAAGAGCCGATGTAAAAAATTGTTAACGTGGTGCTAGGAGATCTAATCTAGCATTACAGCCAGAAGAGCGATCAGGGAGTCGAGATGCGAATCGAGCTGCTAAAATAGGAAGCAGGCTAGACATACAGCAACTACAGATGCTCCAGGAGAAGGCACCAGAAGAATAAGAAGGGAAAGGTGCAATACGAGAAGTCCGAGCGAGTGTAGAAAGAAAATATCAAGACTGGTCAAAAAAATAGAGAAGCTGCGAGAAGTCTTTCAAGGCTTACGCAACTTCAATAGGTATTGAATTGCTCGGCGTGGAAACATAACATAGTGTCTTACGGTGTCTTACTTACCGAAAGCCCATCTCAAGGGACGAAGACGTGGACCATAGCCTCAGGACGTTATGGTATACTTCCCTCAACTAGACTCCTCACTATAGTAAGCATCTCCCGCTTGCAAGATATCTTCTTTCGTCTTTCTAGAATTGTATTATCGTTCTCGTTCTTTCTTCTTTCGATCTCGACTGTCAATACCAAAGCCCAACAAATTTCATGCAACTCCCACACTCTACTCTTTTCAGCTTTCCCGCCCCAGTTCATCCAGCTTTCATAGCTTACTCTGCTCGACTTCTCTATATCACTTCAGTCAGCTCCCACGTTCTACTCTATTCGACTCCTAGAGCACGTTTGTTGCTGTATGCCTAGTACCACTTCATCACAATTTCCTCGCCTCACTGCACTCAAAAACTCTACATATCACTTCTCCTACCTCTCCAACACCGCTCCATACGAAAGTCCATCCCACTTTCCTCTAACTAGTCCGCCCAAACCGCTATCCCTACCCCAAGCAAACTCCCTAACCCCCCTCTACTTTAGTTTCCATTCCACTCCACGCGTCCCATTCCCTTCAGCCCACTACTCCCGCATCACTTCTCTATCTCACCAATCCCTCATCCTCCCACCATCTCTGTATCTGGCCATCGACCTCCCTCCTCGTGTTCCTCCCCCCATCCTCCGCCGCGATAATTCTCAATTGAACAGGCCCAAATATCTCTCAACCCTCCCAGCCCAAAAGTCCCCAACCACACCGTACTATAATCAGGTAATTGCTCCCCCCACGTCACCTCATCACATCTATTCCACCGTTCCCAGACATCGCCCCCCATCGGTCGCTTCACAACATATTGTACGTCTAGGCTTCTTTTTTGATCTTGCAAATCTATACTTTCCTTAAGTACCACACCCCTCAATCTTCTACACCTCACGTAGATGCCCCACCATGCCCCCTCATCTATTTAGACAATCGCTCCTTGACGCCCCTCAACCTCCTCGACCCTGTTTCCCGGAGAGAGAGGCTCCCTCCACGCCATCTTTGCACCTGATTCCGTCTCTCAGGCACCGCCGCACCAATACCGGCCCCCAGATCCAGCCTCACGAGTACCGCTTCGCAAACACCGCCTCCCAAGATCCGTCAACCAAGATCCGTCAACCAAGATCCGTCAACCAATTATCGCAATCTCGATCTCTACCGGCACGATCTCTACCCTCTCTTACCAGCGCCCGGGGATGTCCGTCTCTTCAAGAATACTGAGGGTATTAGCAGTGAAAGCAGGCAAAGGAATACTGGCGCTAACAGTAAAGAGAGGTAGCATAAGTCGCGCGAAATAAGGAGAAAGCGTGGAAACGAGAGCCAGAAATAGCCGAGGCCAAAAGCCAGGCTCAATGTCGCAAGATGTGAAGCTTCTCGAATCTCCACTGTTGAGGGAGTCTGCAACACGTGCGGATCAGAGGATCGAGAGCGAGACCCCGTCGTCTCGCGAACAAAACATTTCTTGAGTTTCCGATGCGTGTCGAGGTTGAAAGGGGTGTGCGATATGGTTTAGGCTGTTTGGGTTCCAGGGGCTGACTGAGTTGATAGGTTGGTATGGTATGGTAGACCCCGCGCTGAGTGTGAGATGTAGCTCTGAGGTGTTGTGTGGTGTGGAGATATGGTGCGTGAGATGTTGTCATGCGCAGTAAATAAAGTAAAGATTGAATGGAGATGATATTAGTATAATCAAAGATAGAGATACGATTCTAAATTTGCATGGTCTAGTACCTGATAGGTACTGAGGCATTAGCAAAATGTAACGAAGACTGACAGCGTGGAGTAATATAATCAAGACATACAGAACAACATAGTTTCCAAAAGAAAAACAACCAGAAAGAATTAATAGAACAGCTTTCGTTAGAGGAAAAGTTTCAATTCGCTCCATATCAATCTTTCTCGACTTTCGAGACGGAGCATAGACTCAGATCCCAAGGAGTCATTCCACCGGAGCTCTTGATGCTTAGGGTGAGGAATCTGGATCAGCTGGCAAAAGTTGTAAGAAGGCGGATTGCAACGAATCTGGATCTTGACTACATCGCAAGGCTGCGCTTGGAGGGGACCTTTTTTGGTTGAAAGATCGGGCTTGACGTGTTCTAGAAACTCAACTTGCCTTGCAGTCACTCTTATGCGTTTTCCAAGCCGCCTTCTGACATGCTTGATTACAAAAGCGAGCCTTACCACATCGTGAACAAACCTTCAACGATCCATCCGACTTCCCGCAGGCGAGGCATCGCGGCGTTGATGATTCGCCTCGAGGTGTTTCGTTTCTTGATGAGCTGAGAACATCCATGTATTGAGACATCGACGGCTCGACGTACGGGACCGGGAAAATCGGAGCAATGGCGATCCGTGTAGCGTATTTGGCGAACGGTTTCCACTCTTTGTTCTCCTTGGCGAAGTCAGGAGGCACCTGGCCCTGGCCACAACTGCAGAGTGAAGGTTCCTCGTCTGCTGTCGAAAGCGGAACGCCGCCTTCCAAGTATTCGCAGCTGCTCTTGTGGGACCATGTGCGGCAGCGCTCGGCTAGGGCGGGGAGTAGGCGCTTCCATAGGATGGACTCCTCCCGGCTCAAAATGATCCCCACAGGCTGCTTCTGCTGCATTTGCCCAAGGGCTTTACTCAATTCATGAACACGTGGTATGGTGAGAGGTACAACCCAAGCATCCAGGACAATGGATCCCAGGTCAAGATCGTGGCGCAGGGCATTTGCAAGTATTATCGTATGGCAACTCTTCTCTACGCTGAGCTGGAATACATTCGAGGACGATGGAGATTGAGGGTGAAGCCCTGCAAAACTACCGAGCATGGTATTGAGTGACTGTTTGAGGTCGTATTTCGGAGATACTGTAGTCACTTGATTCAACTTGCTAAGTGCATGCTCGGAGTCGCTCAGTACGAGCCCGAGGAAGGCTGTCAGCCATGATCGGTTTGCCCCAGGTGGAAGGCTGATCTTTGGTTGGATTGCTAGATTGATTTTCGGAATGCTCCAGAGAACGGGTGGCTGGCCTTTGGGGATTAGTAATTGAGTCCAGCTATCGAATGTGTCTGCTGCTGGTGCAGTGTGGATCGGAACCTCTACTTCTATCCACGAGGACTTTCTGGCAACTCTGACCTTTGATTGCGATCCCTGTACATGAAATGGATAATAGACCGTCCGAGCTGTGCTTCCGATGTGCAACGTGACTGTACTGGGCGAGGCTTCAACTACTTTCACCACGCATCCAGTGGAAAGCGCTTTGCTTTCTGGTGAGCCACGAGGAAAGTCAACGTGTTGTTGGAGGTGATTCGTGGAGAAGTCCGAGGTCAGCTTGGCTGTCGATCGCGAGAGGGGTTTTCCATGACGGCAGTTGACCTCGACCCATCGGTGCTGCATCGCAATGGAGTCCCCGCAGCTGAGCTTCGGGGCGTCGCGGCAGATGCGGACCGTGCTATCCTCTTTCAGAAGGGTCTCAAAGACCTGCAATCGAAGTCCGGTGTGCCTTTGGAATGTAGCAATTGTGCTCGGACTGGTTTTGATTACTAGAGATACCCGTATGCCGTCTCTCGGACCCGTCAGTAGACCAAATGTGGGAACCGGGCAGCTCACGATCAGATCGGCTGTTCCCTTCCAACCAAGATCATCTTCGATTATGGCGCACTCATCGGCATTCGTGTTATCGGTAGCCATTTGACCGAAACAGGAATGGAAAGAAGAGAAGATATTTTCGTATGCAAAGCCAGGAACCGTTTGGCAGACTGAAACGTGCAGTGCAGGCGTTCCAACCAAGTCTGCACTACGGCTTGTGAAGACACCGAGCGCCTTCCTCGGAACCGCAAAGATTATGTGCACAACAGCAGGAACCGTCTTGTCCGCAAGAAGCCCATGGTCACTTGATCTCGAACGCATGGCAAGACCAGGGATGACACCAATCTGTCTTGGCCCTTTCCGAAGGACATCCGTTGTCCAGACACCAAAGTAGTGAAGGTACATGAATAGCTCTTGAAGACTGTTGCTTCCGATGATCAACGAACCGTCACTTTCCACTTTCTCAATGAACATTCTCATTGTTTCGTCCCACTCCGCTACGGCTCTAACCTTGATAAGACGAAGTAAAGCGACCATTGCTGCTCTCGTATACCGCTCCATATCCGTTGAGTACTTTCCGGTGCTCATCCGCGTCATCATCTGCGTAAGATTGGCCATATCCTCATGTGCAAACATTGTCCTATATATCTTAAAAAGACAGCCAGCAAGCGCCTGTGGTTCAAAAGAGACCTGCAAGGCGCCTTCTTTCGGAATATCATGGTTGAGTACTGTGAGTTGGTCGGCGGAGTCAAGTATCTTCCATGGGACGCGCATCCGGCATTGCCTTCTATCCTTGTCCGCTTGCATGAAAGTGAACATGGCTATCTCATTAGCTGTGGCTTCCAGAGTTACCCCGGAGAGCAAGCCAACAGGTGCTATACCCAGCAACAGAGAGACGGTTGCGACATCACACCCGAGAACGGTCGACAGGATTTCGTGGGGCTTTTCCGACGCCATCAGAAGAGTCTCGGTGTATAGTACGGCGGAAGGTCTCCTGCGCAACAGCGGAACAGTGGCCGTCAGCATGTTGATCATGCCAATGTGATCGCAGAGATTCGACGTGTCAATAACATCGAAAGCCTCAAGTGGAATGGATGAGCTGTATCCGTCAAGTAACAAGGGATGCGAGCTCCACGGCTTGATATACGCTCTAGGCGAATGCTCACCGTCCACGGTAAGGTCCAATTGTAGTTCATTGCAAAATGTAGATGCATCTCCGTCGAACAATTTGATAGCAACCCGACCATTGTCGAGGTACTTCTTGAAGCTGGAACACCAGTCTCTGAATTGTAACTTTGCTGCCTTGACAATTTCCTCGGTTGACTTCACGATATCCTGATGACCGGCTAGTGCTTGCCTATGGAAGGCCTGAGCTAGGGTAAAGCCCAGCAAAGGCTCCGTTCCGTAATGAACAGCATAGTCGCCAGCGGGCGCTGATGAAACTGCAAACATTGGGTTCACGAAGCCCTTGCCACTGTTGCCTAGCTCGGCAACATCTGCCTCATTTCCTCCATTGACCCCCGTCCTCCAATATTCTCGATAGGCGTGTGCCACCATCTCCGTCGCATCTAACCAGAAAGGCCCAGCGGAGCGTACGCCGTGTATGAAGCGAGAGCTACCGATGTTTTTGCTTCGCTTCGCGATCGTGTCCCTTGCTTGGGTCTCGGTCTGGTGGAGATCGCCTGATTAGCATCTTTTCTTATTGCTGGGAAATAGAACTCGGCGAAGATCACTGCGTTCTTATGATTGGACAAGTGGAATGACATGACTTCGACCTCAGCTGAAGCGCTGGTACTCCAACACGGCGGGTCAAGGCTCGCCGCGGCGTCATAACCAAAAGAAATCCGGCTCCAGCCTGCAACATCTTCAACAGCCTGCAACATCTTCAGTTCCCTGAATGAAACAACTTGTGTCCCAACAAGGATACGGCAGATGCCAAAAAAAGTCATGACGTGACAACACGTACCTTCTCAGAATATTTGGTTGTAGCGTAAAGGGCCCAAAATTTACGGAGTGCTTCTAGGGTTTGTCGGTTTACGAAGCCCGAGAAATTTCCAAATGGGGAAGAAAGCCACCGTTCGAAAGTATCGGAGGCTTTAAGCAGACACTCTGCGTGTTGTCGCAGGATGTTTAGGGAGCCCTCGGGGATGTAGAGATGGTAGAAAAGATTCCATATGGCGCCGCTGTTGTTAGTGATACTCTGTTTGCACGAGCAGCGCTCGGCGACAAGTGTCAAGAGAACGGCATTGCGGGCTAGAAATGGTCAATATTCAGACGAGGGAACGGCTGCGGCGATTGACTTACCTAGCACTGCTGGCTCGATATCACAACAAGTGAACAGGTAATTACGCTTGACATCTACAGAGAAGAAGTTGGTCAGTGCTTATCACTTCTTCATGTCCGGTTGCTAAACCATGTCAGGAGGCGCTTGAAAACATTGTAAGGCTCGATTGTTATTTCCTTAGCTAATCAGAACAGTCCAGGGGCTCAATACTATGTGGAGGATGTCAAAGAGTCTGAGAGCGGCGAAACCTACCATGCCCTTGCTCGCACCACAGTGAGAAAAGTATGTTTCTCGGGTCTCCGCATGCTAGCAATAGCAGATTGAAATTGTCTTCTTTCTTGTTGTCCGAGGGGGGTAAATCTCGTAAGAGGTTGACAGCTGGCGTATTCCCTGTGGGATAAAACCAATACTTTAGTTGAACGCGCGTGGGGGTAAACATGCTGCACTCCGGAAATGCCAACTCTTCTCTGAAGGAACAGATTGACTTCTTCCACGAGCTAGCACGCAATGAAGAGCTGTCAAGCAGGATCAGCACCCAAGATCATGTGTGAGATGGCGGTGCTATACATGTTGTAAGAACCTGGAAGCAAACTTGACCTTCACAGAACAAGGCTAGCCACTTGTGCGCTTAGGGTTGGGCTTAGGGCCTTGAGCAGTAAGTAAAAAGTTGTGCAGCGTTGACAATGTAAGACAATTGAGATGCTGAGAGTGATAAGAGCAATTGTTGCCACTGGATCATCGGGCTTCTCACAGAAACGGTGCTGCAAAGTGGCCCACGGTGAGTTCATCCTCCTCGACGGAGCGGAAACTAGGTATTGATAGTGCCCGTTTCCAAGGCTACATGGGCTACATCAACCTGGCTCACTTGGGCACTCCCGTCTGGTCATCGGGCGCACTCAACAGCTCGTGCTCGTTAGGCCTTCGCTTCCGAGGGACGGGGAAATCAGTACACCCCCCATAGATACCTATTGCCGGCCGTTAGTGATCTCGGCGCGGAAGCACTGGGTATTACAGCATGACTTACTCGCCACATAGTAGAGATAGTTGTGCGGATTCTGCGACGAGTCCTTCCCATTCATCCGTACGCATGTAAGGACGTTATAGATATCCAGCTCGCGTTGGGTCGTCATGTAGATGTAGTAATGAGCAAGCTCCTCGAGAAGCACCCACATCTGGAAGTGCACTACGGGGTCCCCATTGCCTTTGTATTGCGTCTTGAACCTGTTGAGCTGGAGGCAAGTGTTTGGTGGCGGCAGCGCCCGCAGGCCAATGGTGAAGAAATTCGGACACACCACAATGTAGGGCGTGCCGTGCATAATGTACATCATCAAGGTGGGATGCTCCACGCATCGGCTATAGACGTCCGCTGACTGCCCCGTGTTCTTATCGACAGGCGTGATTTGGCCAGCAGCCGTAGGGCAGAAGAAGGCGGGAGATCCTTGCTGGTCCATTGCAACGCCAGTGGTTACGTTGGTTAGGAGAGTAGAGACGTATGGTGCATAGCCGATGTCTTTAAAGAAGGTTGAGAAGGCCGGGCTGGCTTGCCCGAGGTTTGCATCCTGAATGGCGGGCAGGAGTGCGTTGTACAGATGCTTGAGAAGGCTGTCTATTTGCGCCGCGTTGGGGCCGCAATTCGCAATGATGTACTTGCCGCTGCTGATTTTGGGAAATGTAGCTGTTCGTGATCAGAAAAATGCTTTGTTTCCCAGGATCACATTATCTTCCTACCTCTTCTTTCCAGCAGAGTGTGTGCTGATGAGAGCAGCCCAGCCACGGACAATGGCAAAAGTACATCTAGCCTCATTACCACCTTTCGAGCCGTATGACCAGGCTCAACTGAGACTCGCAATTCCAAGTAAATGCAGGGAGAATGCTAAGCTTATACTCGGTTGTCGCATGTTGCGCGTCTTGAACAGCGGAACATCTGTGACCAGCGCATATCGAATGGTGGAGATGCAATGAAACGATGGCGAGATACGGAACTTCTAAATATACATTCTCGACTGTCAGAGACAGGCATAGACACAGAATGCTTGATGATGGCGGAAACTGGCCGTGCATCAAGTAAACCAATGGAGGACGAAAGGGCAATTCGAGAAACCTTCCTGCCTTTACCCATTCACTCGCAGACGCTCCTCTTTCACAAAGCCTGTAACTCCAAATGTTCAAGTCCTACGTGCCGTAGTTGCCAACTCCCGCCGCGTACGAATTGTTCGGCGGTCTGCCGTACCCTCCCGCACATCATTGATGGAGTCATACCTCCAAGAACGAAGTCGAATCTTGGGGAAAGCAGTGCGCAAGGTGGCCGTTGCGTTGTAGCTATGATCCAGTCCACGTCCATGATATCACCGAGTCCTTGTATGATGACTTCTATTCTCTGCTTTTCAGATCCTATGGCGTGAACAGACGAACCCAAGCTCGTCCGATGTATAAATGGTAGGACTTCTGTCCATCTCCTCAGGCCCAAGGTCCCAGCGGTCTGTTATCCACGCCAACACAGTCGACCACATTATGCCGATGCCTTCCATATGCAGGTCGGTATGTTATCGTGCGGAGCAGGTTTCTATGCCGCAGCCGAGGGGACTCCGCCAAGTTTTTGGTGGCCCCACCACACAGATCATGGTTTTTCGCGCAATTCAATTAAAACCTCTTCCACCTATTCAATTAATCTACAATCGTAAAGCATTTAGTATATCTATATAGACAGCATTTCCTTCTATCTTTGTCTTGTCGTCGATAGCCCTTCTAGTCCTTCTAATATTCTCTCTCTCGCTGTTGCTATAAGCAAGTCTGCCAGAACAAAGAAGTCCTTCAAGAAGACAATTGTCGTTGTCTTCAATAATCTCTTGTTGTCTACAAAGTCTAAAGCTACTAAATTGAAACTCAAGATTAAAAACAATTTGACAACAAGTTTCTTTGTTTTTACAAAAAAGTTCGCGAACAAGACTTTCTTGTCTATCGTCGATATTTATTAGATATTCTTTAATTTTAACATAGACTTTGTTGCTAATAACAATAAATTTGTCAATAGTAATAAAGATGTAGACAATAAAACGTTTATTAATGCAATAACTATAACAAAGATCTCTTTAAATAAGAAAAATCGAGTTATTATTAATAAAATTGCAAGTTGTTGCAAACGTCGTCTTTCAAATAAGAGATTCGAAGCTATACATTCGCGTTTTAGAAGATAGATCGAGCTAATAGAAATCAAGATATTTACAAGATTTTGCAAATCTTACAGATCTATCTATTCTACGTACTCAAATTAGTATTATCGAGACAAAATTTGTTCGAAGAGCTTGTTTTGTTTTCTTAAAGTTTAACAAAGTTGCAAAATCTCTATCGAGTTAAAATACGTTTTAATGCGTAAAGTTTTGATATTTGCAATTCGCACAAACGTTTATAGTTGCTAAATATAAACAAAAATATTAAATAAAGTTTGATCTTAAACAAGAATATATTAAGAAATATTATTGCAAACAACAAGCAACTAATAGTATAAACAAAGAATATTCTCGCAACAAATCTAGAGTTTATATATATTTATTTAATGCAAATAATAATATTTCTGTTGCTTTATTAAGCAATTTTGGTAGAATACTTTCGATAAGTCTATTATAGTAAACTTTGTTAAATAGATTATTTACAAGAAAGATCTTGCTTCTAAAAAGATTTTTCGCAATACAATATTAAAGATAAGCAACGTTCTAAACAAGCAAATATTTATATTGCAAATAATTTAAAGTTAAAAAACAAATACTAAGTAATAATTATTGATTAATATATTATTCGAGATTAACATTACTTTTGCATGCAAGATTAAATTCTACAAGAACTATTTAAAAACTAGACAATTTAACAAGAAGACAATTAATGAAAGTTTTGATAAAATTGTACAAGATATTAATAATAAGTTAAATTTTCTATTCTTTTATTTATATTATTGTCTATCTTTGTAAGATACTTGCGACAACAATTATTAAAGAAAAATACGCATATTTTTTTTAACATTATTTAGAGAAAGATTTTTAATAATAGAGTTGCAACTTAAAAATATTAAATATTGCTAACAATATTGCAAATTAACAAAGTTTAATTATATAAAGTCTAATATTGCAAAAACTAAATCTTAAATTAATATTAATACAACTTTCGACAAAGTTGCATAAAAATTTAGAACTTTATTCTCAAATATATATTTGCTAATTTATTATTATTGCTATTGCAAAATCTTAATTCTTACATATTTATTAGTTGATAAAGATAGTAAAATCTAAGAACAATTAACTTACAAACTATAAAGACTATACATTTGATTAAAATAATATTAGATATATTGTATTGCAATTACTATTAAAGAATCTTATAAATAAAACTCTAGTAGAATGTTTTTTCTAAACGCAAATGCAAACTTTTACAATTTTTCTACAACAAATTCTTCTCTTTACAATTAATAAAAACAAAACTTATAATAACATATTGAAATATAAAGATACAAACAAGAACGTAAATTCGAATAACAACTTGCTTGTATATATAAAAGCAAAGAAATTAACGCAAAATATATAAAAACGATTTAAAAGTTAAAGAAATTACAAGTTACAAAACTCTTATATAGATTACTAGTTATATATATTATTGCAATATAGATAGTCTATTTCTAATATTCTAAAAAATCTATCTAAATTATATCTTTACTCTTGTGCTAAAACAATCTTTTGCAAGAATTTCTCGAATTGCTTGTAGTTTTTTGCGCATTATTTATATTGTTTTATCTATCTTTTAAGTATTGCAAAGAAAATTTGGATAAAATTAAAGTTGCAAAAGTACAAAGAAAGAAATGTTAATATAATATTTATATTATTATATTTTTTTTAAAGCTTTTTGCTTTCGTAAATACTAATATTGTTTAAACAAAGTATTAAATTAAAGTTCTCGTTAATTACTAATATAGTAAGTAAAAGAATATAATAGCAAACAAAGTTGTTAAAGATTGTTTAAGTAATCGATCTATAATATATAATTTAAGTAATATATTCTTTAATTGTTTAAATATTATGTATATTTTTGCTTTGTAATCTTATAACAATTATTTATATTTTTTATTGTTAATTCTTTTACAAGCAACAAATTTATTTAGAAATATTAATTGATATATCTTTTATTAAAATAGTTGTACTTGTTAAATATTATATTTTGCTTAATCTTTTTGCAAAGCACAATAAAAGATTTGTAAAGTATTTGTTAATATTTAATTACAAAAGTATTTATATATTAACTTTCTTATATATTTATCTCTTTTTTTGAAGCATTTTTGCGATTGTTTAGGTATTAACAATAATGCTAAATTTGTTATACAAATAAAGATATATCTTGTTAAGATAAACAATAGAGCGAAGATTAATATATTTGAGAAAATTATTCTTTATTGTTTTGTCAATTAATTTGGCAAAATCTCTTCAATATTAAGAAGCAACAACAAAGATATACAATTTAATGTTACGTCTTATTTTGCGTATTTGTTATTTAAATACATTCTCTAGATGCAATATATAAGCAATATCTTTATCGATTCTAATGTAATCGACGATCGCAACTCTTTGATTGTCAATTAGAATAGACGCTATAACAAGAAGAGAGTTACGAGATACGCAAATGGCACAATTATACTAAAGACTTCAGATATTGCCTATTCAGAATGACAATTGAACAGGTAAAAGAGGTTTTAATTGAATTGCGCGAAAAACCATGATTTGTATGGTGGGGCCACCAAAAACTTGGCGTCCCCTCGGCTGCGACATAGAAACCTGCTCCGCACGATATTCCTGCCAATGCATCTTTATCCTCGTGACGATCGTATGCTAACGGCACAGTCTTCAAAGCCAGCGGGGTCCAGGCCAGTCGTGCATGGTCATCTTGTCCGCGTGACACGTATATTCTGCATCCTTCTCCTCATTATTCCGTCTTCGAAGCCTCATCATTCTATAGCGAAGACGTCGGCCTTATATAGGATGTCATTGACAGATAAGTCCAAAGCAGTCTAGCTGTTGAAGGGAAGACTGTTGGTCTTGCCTGATTGATATGATGGAAAGATGGACAAGGGACTCTTGTCGAGCTTTTCAATGGGTTGGCGACAATGTTCAGAGTAGCGCGATGCGCGATGCGCGCGGTTTCCTGGGAACCGTTGATGACCGACCGAGTAAGTGAGGATCGAGGTTGTCAAGGTTGGGGACAGGCAACACGATGAAGGATTGTAGTCACGTGAGTAATTAAGCTACCTTTCAATAGACAAGATACAAGTATGCAAGAGTTGAGAGTTCATCTACTATGCTAATCTAAAGTGCCCTTATGCTATCGCTAATCCACATATACCATGCTTTTATGCCGCTCGTGCCTCGTCGCCAGATACCCAGTATAATTTATACAATACTGTTGTTTATTAGCCTGGAGCATGGCCTATCAATGAAAAGAAACAGGGCTTACAATAGTGTATAACCTGAAGGTGTAGCATGGAAACAGTCCGTTATCTGCACCAACATTTCCATCATGTCAAGGCTATCCCTCAGACCGTCCCCTTCTTCTCGTTCTCGGCAGCCAAATGCTGGGCAGTGGCGGCAACGCCACCTTTCTCCGTCACTCCATGAGCTCGAGTCTCGCGACTCCTGATCAGGCTTGCGTCCTCCTTGGTGACGTGCTCCGGATCGTTCTGCATCTTCGGCACCACCTCCTGCTCGGCATCAATCAGGTTTGCCTCACGATCCATCTGACTCCGCATAGTTGGCTCCACAGATTCAAAGACGCCTCCCTGTCCAAAGCCAGCGTTCTGAGCCTTGGAAACCTCAGACTGCATCTGGGCCGATGCGCTTCCCTTGGTGGTCCCGCCCTCGGCTTTAGCCACGTCGGAGATCGCTTGACCTGCAGCAGATTTATTGCCCGAGCGGCCTACGCCTTGGGCGGCATTTCGCTGTTTTGTGAGCTCCGATTGCATCTGTGCCGACGCGCTGCCCTTAATTGTTCCACCTTCCGCCTTGGCAATTTCAGAGATCCTTTGCCCTGCAGCAGTTTTGCTCTTGTTGCTACCGGTCGTTGCGTCTCCTTGCTCGGCGTTGCGGGCTTTGGCAACTTCGGATTGCATCTGGGCGGAAGCGGAGCCCTCGGAAGGACCACCCTCGGCTTTGGCGGTGTCGGAGATGATTTGGCCGGCGTCATCGGAGGCAGCGTTGAGGCATGTTATGGTGCTGAAGTGGGCGCTTGCTACAGTAGGGAGAAATGCTCAGTGAGTACGTGCGTGAAGTAAGAGGTTCAAGATGCGAGCAAGAGAAGGCTGGAGCTGGCAATGGGGTAACAGGCACTAAAAGCGAGCGCTCACCTGTTGGTATTCTTCTTAAGCAGTGGCTTGCAGTGGGGCTCCTAGCAGTTATTGAGAGGCGATGCAAATGGTGACATCGAGTGAGTCGGGTGAAGGAAGACGAAAGAGACATGGCGGTGGCTTATCATCGACTCAAGATACATAGAGAGTGATGTAGTTGCAGATGGGAGGTATGAAAGTCGGGAGGATATAAGATGGTCGAACCGTGAAGTGGTGAAGTCGTGAGATGGGATTGCGATTTCCCTGTCATGACGTCAATGAGATGCCCCCGCCACCTAAAGTCAGGAATGTGGTAATGAGCCTTCATTGTGGCAGGTGAAGTCGTTCGATAAGAAGACATGCCAGAATTGCGACGATTTTGGCTATCAATGAAGGGAGCACCGCTTTGCTTTCTGATGCGCTCGACGCGACTTGTCGGAGGAGCGAGAGACCCTAAACCTCAACCCTACGTCGCTATTGCAAGGGCCTCGGAGACTTCAATCTCATACTCTTGCATAATGTGGCCCACAGCGTGCGATTTCACTGCAGACGCTGCAAGTCCTGAGATGCGCTATGTTTGTATCAATATTGTCATATAACAACAGATGCTTTAATGGGTGATACAGCCCCGATACCGACTGATCCGCCATACTCAAACAGAGAATAGAGAGCCACTGGCACCGATGTAGCTTCGTATCTTCTCAATCATGAAGGTAGACAAGGAGAAACCACCCAAGCAATGCTCCAGTATTGCTTGGGTGGTTTGCGACCTCCGACCCTGCGCCATACTGTAACACAAACCGAAGCTAGGGCGAAGCAATGATTCCACGCCAACAAACGCAGAAAAAAATATCCCTCCCAAATTCAGAGACGAGACGCCCCTGACCTCCGAACGTTGATTTCGAATGCGCCCTCCTGCGCCGTATACTCTCACAGACACAAGCTGAGCGGAGGAACACTCTCACCGCAGCTTGTGCCAATTGATAAACTCCGCCCAAACTCAAGAAAAATGATTCCTGAACTCCAAACAGTGACATCGATCGCGACCCCTACGTCTCTTTATCTTGATCTCGTCATTATTGTCGTGGTCGAAGATGAAAGGCCAATTCTTCCCTATAGCTCGAGCTCTTGCACCACGGTTCCGTGGGCCGATCCTTCTTCCTTTGACTGGCTTACCAGTCAGTTGAACTTTCCTCCCACCCATCTTCGTGATCTTTGTCACTTTTGGTACCGCGTGGTCTTGTAGTAAGTGATCGGCGAGGCGATCGCCATTGGCAAACCGTTTGCCACACTTTCGACACTTGTTGATCCTGTGTACCTCACGAAGGTGACTGAAGAGCTCGCGTTTTGTAGCGAAATCCTTACCACACCTTGTGCATGCGTTATCGGATGCATGAGGGCTCGCAGGTGGGCTTGGAGGAAATGGACCGACAAGAGCGGCGCCAGTCTGTACTGGTCCTCGACATGGACCCCGGCGTAAGGCATCGGTAGCCTCTTCCTTGACGTCGACGGAGGACAGATTTCTGCGGACGAACGTGCATCGCCAAGCAGACAGAGACGAGATGTGAGCCTGCAATGGGTCAGACAAAAGTTCTCCAGGCTGCAGAGTGAGCTGGCAGCTATGACACGTGACGGCGTGGTTCGTCCGATCGCTCTGATAGAAGCCCGCCGCTGCCACCATCATGTGCGACAGCGCGCCATCCCAAGGCCAATTCTGGAATGTATCCTCCCTTTTCTCCTGCGTATTCATAGTCTTGCCGACGATCCAAGTGCACGAGGGCTGGCATTCGACGTGTTTTGTCGCTGGGTCTTGCCCAACAGCCCAATCAGCCAAGGTAAGGTCGCAGTGGAAGCACGTTGCGGCGTCTCGTGCCCATTTGTGGTCTTGGTAGAAGCCAGCTGCGGCCATGTATCGCGGCACGTGTTGGCCATGATGGGGCCATGAGGTGAAAGTTGCGAGGCGCTTGGCAAAGGAATCCATTGCGTCTCAATGCCCTAGCTAATGAGGTCAAAGGAGGTGCCACAGCATAGCTTGGCGGGCTCTACAGCCTCACAAATACAGCAATCGACACTCAAAGGATCTATAGAAGAAACAGCCAGATACTTTATGTTACGCCTACGGTAGGAAACGCGTTCAATTGTTTGGCTCGAGCATTCGGCTGCCTTGGCGCCAAGACATTCGATTCCGCTTTTTGCCAAGCTTGCGATTGCTCAAAATGCGACAGAAACTCTCATCTCAACGCAACAGTTTAGCAAGCGAAGATTTACAAGAAATCGAGAAGTAGAAATAATAATTACTGTTTAGTATCTTTGTTTATCGCGAAACGAGTATAGAACTAACTATTCAGAGACTTTAGAAAGAAATCTAAAAAAGTTCTATTTAATTTTTTGAATAATCTAATATAAAATCAGTATGCGCTAGCGCAACGCTAAGAGTAATACAATCAAAAATTAATTCTTTGTAAATACTTTCTTCATATTTTATATACAAGATATGAAACTTGCAGAAAGTGCAAGCAATAACAACGTTTAATAATCTAACAAGTGAATGCTCTCTTTTCAGTAGGTCACTAGCTCCGTTAATTATCTCTTCTGCTTATTAAGTGATAGTCACTGCTCTTACGATTTATCGGGCAGAATAGCAAATCAATGCCGTCTCTGTTGTCGCCGCAGAACCTGTCAACAGCCGCCTCCCCAGACCTCTCTGCAAAGTCGCAAAGTAGTCACAGTAGCCAGAAGCTTGTACCCAAGGTATCATTGAGTCGAGGCAATTAGTGTTGCTGTCACATGCGCACCAGGCTAACAAGTAATTAAGGTCGTGATAATCCTGGCACCCAATCATCGTACCAACACCCCGGCGCCTGTGGTAAAAGAACGTGCAGTCCTGGCTACCACAAATGATCAAACAGTGCAGTCTGCTCCTACAATTACTGCATTCATTCGTCCCACGGGGTGCAACTATGGAGTATTCTACTCGGTGGATGTGACGATCAATTATGAAGTTGAAACAAAGCGAGTCAGGCCGGACGATATTTTGAAATGGGTGTCGCTCAATGAATTGACACGCTTTGAGCACCGGCAGTTCCTTGACGAGCAAGCCCGAGAGAAAGCCAAATTTTCCAGGCGACAACAGCGTCGCGCAGGGAAGAGACCCTCAACAATACGACCTCTTGGGCCCGTAGAAGAGACTGAAGCCAGCGCCAACGACGATCCTCTAGATGCTCTCACGACCTCGTCAACGCCTTATCCGGGGCAGAAGCGACCAAGAGGTCGGCCTCGAGGTCGGCCTCGAAAGCAACTCTTCAGTGTGCAAATTCATCCGACATACGAAGACGACGTTGGTTCTTCATCCGCTCCAACAAATCCCCGCAAAAGACGTCGAGGATCGTCGGAATCCTCCCATAGTTCAGATCAGATTACATCCATTCGTCGACGCAATGGGGTCAATAATCTTGCGTCGGCTGGCAGACGCCAAGATGCAAATTATCATCACGTCTCCTTGCCGCAAGTTAAGAAAAGGGTGAAGAAGTCTGAGTACCAGATGTTCTCGATCTCGAGTGACGCCGAAGTCGACAGTTCAATTGTGCCTACTTCTCCAACATTACGTGAGACGTTGGCATGTTCACCCAGATTATCGCGAACGAGCGCGAGCGAAGAATTGGTATCGGATCCGATCTTTGCCTACTCGGATCTAGACGCTCAGTCTCCCGAGCGGCGTTTCGCGGCATACAGGGTGACCAAAGCCTCGACCGCATCTGGTCACTTGGACGGCATCTCTCAGCGAAGGTCGGACGCAATTGCCCCGACGCGACTATCTCTTGATCCTGAAGCCAGCGATGAGAATGCACTGGCTGACGTCTCCTCCGAGGAGGACGAGTTGGCCACTCTACAAACGAGTCTCCATGCCACGCCAAGGAACCGCCTTCAGCAACCGCCTAGTTTATCTCCACGCACGACAATCCGCATTGGCAAATCTCCAGTGAGCGTAACATCTTCTTCTGACGGCCAGGATGATATCCTCATTCCTCCACAAGGTCGTGAGGCCTCCTTGGATTTGGGCGCTCCATCCAGCAGTGAGGATTCTATGAGACAGTCTCCCTTCCGTCTCCAGTCTCGCTCAAACTCACAACAGGATGCTACTGCCGCAAATCAGACAATCGACGCGAGCAGTGATTCAATGATCAGCAGCCGAGTGCGATTACAGAATCGTACTGCAGAAAGCCATCGACCCCCTGGCGAGATAGAGATAGTAGAATTATCTAGCAACCAAGCGTCCGATAATAATAAGGATTTTGACCAAAGCGTTGCCGAAGACGAGTCCGAAGCTGAAAGCGAGGCGACGGTTGATGATCCTGCAACAGAGCCCGAAGATGCTTATGCAGATCTTGTGATTCCTAGCATACCGTCAAGCCAGAGTTTTAGGAACCAAGCATCTTCAGTATCATCCGACGACTTCACGAATATTGTTGTCCAAAAGAGTGAAGCTCGAGCAACAACACGGCGAGCCCATCTCAACGCCTCCGAACCTCAAGGATCTCGTGATGTGTTGAATGGCACTTCCAGGTCTAATAGATGGGACAAAATTCCCACCATTAGTCCATCCAATCAAACCCCAACCCAGCGAGCCTTCAACATTCCCATTCAGTCAAGATCTCAAGATTGGGAAGACTCTTCTAGGTCAAGACGTGGACGACGAGCAAAGCATACCGCAGCCAATCAGCTTCATCCTACGACATCCGCACAACAAGAGCATCGCTCATATCGTAACACTATCAAGAGCAAGCAGTCCGAGGAGGAAACTCATCCTATTCGACCTCAAAACCCGTTCCAACAATTCTCTCAACATCCCCAACATCCCACACAAGCCGACTCACTTGCTTCGATGGGCGCAGGACAGACATTCCCCTCCACCTCCACTACAAGGCAAGGTCAAGCCTCTACGTCCGCCTCGCTCGTAGACTCCAGTACTCAGAGCAACCCGTATGGTCGACCGTTGCCTTTGCATCCTGTCACGCCTCCGGTTGCCTTTGGCCATAAGGGCATCTCGCATATGGACAACGACACCAACGGCGTCACACCTAGATTTACTACTCAGAAGCGGTCAAGACAAAGTATGACGCCTCTCTTTCCTCGTCGAGCAATTATTCCGGACCTCTTGGGTAGCAACGGGAGCCCGAGCAAAAGGAAGGAGAAGATTCTATCTACCCAGCAGTTCCAGGCTTGATCCACACAGCGGAGACGATTGATGACTCGCAAATTTCGGTCGGAGTGCTAGTGAGATAATCAGCAGGGTGCGTTTCTGGAGCTAGGACTCAGCATAATGCGGAAGGCGTGCATTATTACATGAAGAAAATGGGTTGGATTATGTTTATACTTGATACTGGCGTTATTGCAGAAGGGAGATACCAGCAAGAGCTTAAGGATACACATGGTTATGGTTATCATATCTAGGCTTGGATATGCAGCTAGAAGTTATCACTGCTTGAGCTACGGGTTCTTCCTGTGCGTTGAGCTTAGTGAGACCCACTTCTCGCCACTGATCTTTGGATGTCTCAGTACAGCCTTGCAAGAGTTGTGCCATGATCGCCTGATGAAAGCTTTGACATGTGTTTGACGCTGCCAACTGTCTGCTATGCCATGCAAGATCCCGTAGCAACGCCATCCACGCAACCAGATTCTGCCTCGACTCTCATCTCTCAACTCTCGAAATCCTCCTTCTTCTCCATCGTCTGCTCAATGAATCCCCGTAACGCCTTCCACCTCCCTCCAATCTTGTCTCTGTCCACTCCCTCGCCATTTCCAGCCCCACTCCCATCACTATCGACCTTCACTTCACCCCCACCACCACCCAACATCCTCGCCATATTCACCTCAAACCTTTCCTTCTCCCCCCTCACCTCCCTCTCCCTCCTCTTCCCCCTCCCCGGTCTACTCCCCAAACTCCTATGCTTTATCTTCCCCTCCCCCTTCACCAGACCATCTCCCTTCCCCAAACCCTCCGACGCGTCCGGCAAAGCCTCACCCAGCGCCGCAAGATCCGTAATCAGCTTCTTGGAAGGCCGCCGTCGCTTTTTCGCCTGGGACGAGGGGTGGGATTTCGAGATGCGGGAGAGGAGGGCGGAGTATTTGATTGTGCGCTTGTCGCGTTTTGAGGAGCGGCCGAGGAGGGAGGTGGAGTGTGAGGGATTGATGGAGGGGGAGGGGCGGCTGGATTTGGGGAGGCGGGTGCGGGGGCGGGGGGTTGGGATTGTGGGCGCCTGGGAGGGGGGTCAGTGGATGGGTTGGGGGGGGTTGGGAAGGGGAGTGGACCATTGCGTGGAGGGATTGCGATGGGGAAGGACTTGGGTTGGGGTTTGGGTGACTGTGGGATGGTTGAGAAGAATAGAAGACGGGGACTCTACCTTATGGCAGGGAGACGGGAGTTCCAACGATTTTGCTGGGAAACCTTGATAAGGCTAGTCATGGCGATGCTGGACTTAAGAGGGCTCGACGCCAGAAACGTTCATCGCGGGTCAACATCCCATCTACTTTCTCTGCCACGCTGCATCAATTGGATATGAGTGTTGAAGCTCTCCGCAAGCAGATCGTCGAAGCGGAGAAGCATCTTGATGACCTCCGCTCCCAACTGCATCAAGCTGAGCAACCTACCAATCCCAATCATGACACTTTCCCTCCTCAACTCAACTCAGCCGTGCCCGCCGTCTCAGATACTTCGATCTCACTGCCACCCAATCCCGATCGACCGCTCGAACTCGAAGAATACAAGCGATACGGACGGCAAATGATCGTTCCTTGCATCGGCTTAGAAGGTCAGGCTACGCGCTGGCTACGGGACTAGGGCGAATGCTCACATCAAGTATGGGCAGGCCAACTCAAGCTGAAGAATGCGAAGGTCCTGATCGTTGGCGTGGGTGGCCTAGGATGTCCAGCTGCGATGTATCTGGCTGGGGCTGGCGTAGGTGAGCTGGGACTGGTAGACGGGGACACGGTGGAGCTGTCGAACTTGCACAGGCAGGTTCTACATGCGACTGATACCGTTGGTTGGAAGAAGACGAGGAGTGCTGTTCGCTCTCTTTCCAAGTAAGCTTGGCCATAGATCAGGTAATGTTGAAGCACGCAGATACTGATTGCCGTAGGCTGAATCCTAAGGTCAAGTACCGAGAGTACCCTTCCCACCTCACCCCCACAGATTCCTTGGACATATTCGAGCAATACAACCTCGTCCTCGATTGTACCGACCACCCCACATCCCGCTATCTCATATCAGACGCCTGCGTTCTGGCGCGCAAGCCGCTCATCTCTGCTTCCGCCCTGAAGACGGATGGCCAGCTAATGACGCTGAACATGCCTCCGGGGTCTGGACCCTGCTATCGATGTGTCTTTCCCAAGCCGCCTCCTGCAGAAAGCGTTATAAGTTGCGGCGAAGGGGGCATTGTTGGACCAGTGGTCGGAGTGATGGGTGTTTTGCAGGCTGCGAAGGCGATCGAGATGATCACGATGCATGCGTCGCTGAGAAGAGACGGACAACCTCATCTGGCTTGGCAAAATTGCTTCTCGCTCTCGAGACTCTTGATTTGTAGCGCTTTTGATCCACAGCCATTTCGACCTGCGATCACACTGAAACGGCGGACCAACTGCGCTGCTTGTTCTGCAACACCCAGCATCACCAAGGAATCGCTACGTTCGGAGTCACTTGATTACAGTTTATTCTGCGGGATCAACCGACCTGTCAATATCCTCGCTGACCGTGAGCGAATCACTGCCGAAATGTACTTCTCGGGTCCGTATGGTACTGGACATGAGCATATCCTGGTGGATGTCAGAGAGGAGCTGCATTTCGACATCTGCCACATCCCTAGTAGTGTCAACGTTCCATACTCCAAAATCGCCTCTCGCATGAGGGAGCTGGCTGCTGGCAAGTCCGATGGGAATGCCGACAACTTAGGTATCAACGGCGTGGATTCGTTATCGACAACGTTCCGGTCCATTGCTACCACGCCTCCGGACCTCCCGATCTACTTCATTTGTCGCCTGGGCAACGATTCACAAGCAGCTGTGAGGTTCGTCAAGCAGAATTACCCGGAGTTGCAGAATGGCATTGCTGGGGCAAGATATGTTGGCGATATTATAGGCGGACTGCAAGCTTGGAGCAAGGTGGACCCTACCTTCCCTGATTATTGAATGGATCGAGGTCTGTTGATGCTCTACAGCTGCAGCATCATGCTATCTTCCAAGGGTCCTGGTCTTCCTACGAGCTTGTTGAAAGCTGCTCTTCGTTGTTGCACTGATGGTCCGTGGGCCTTGGTCTGGTCCCAGTATCATGATCGCAAACAACACGAAGTCATCCCCCTGGCCTATCATCGCAACACGCTCCAAGCCAATGCTCCTGGCAGCAGACAAGAAGCGCTTCAATGGCAGGCACGAGTAAGATCATCCAGACCTTGCGACAGTTCACAAACACTCCTACTTCCAGGATTACTAGACCAGGCAACTACTCAGGACTCAAGCACAAATTCTACACGAATCGACATCCCATCCCAACTCCCAACCGAAGTCTCAAAACCACCAATGAACACATCCGAAAAGACAGCAAGAGCTCATCCACCGAACTCCTCAGCATCTGCTTACATCAATCAATCCGCTTATCCCTCTGCTATTGCTTGTATCAACCAGCCTAGCTCGACGAGCGAGGAATCAAGGCCCCAACAGGTCTTGCGCCGGCGATGGTTCGTTCAAATTTTTGCGCTATCAACTTTCGATGGGGATGGTGGAGGCCTAGTTTGGTCTCCATGGTAAGGGGGGATTGGGAATCAGGGTTCGGTTGCGGGGAGGGAGATTGAGAGATGTGGGTTTTGTTATGCTATTTTGTCTTGTTGTGTGGTTCAATTAGCTAAGATTCTTTTTTAACAGGGGTAGCATGTCTAAGGAAGGCGGCGGGCGCGCAAGCTACGTAATTTATAGATGGAGAGGTAAGGTAGGGTTGATCAAAATGGATACGGGAGGCTTTTGGCTCTTGACATTGTTACATGCGCTGAAAGAAGAAGCAATCAAAGCCCGCGCCATCGGAATGAGATATTAACAAATTTCTACCTCTGAGCCAACCTCGGCCAGGCCCTCTGAGATGTCAATTCAGCACCCTTTCCCGATAAATTTTGGTATGCCTGTCTCTTTTCGCTTATACATCGGGGCTGTGGGAATTGAATTTGGGGATGCTGGAGCTTTTGAAGCAGATAGGGAATGATTGGTAGGAAAATCTAATAGAAGCGCAACAGAGGCGATCAGCCGTCGAACCGTCCTGTGTGGTTGGCACCTCAATATACATCTCTAACCTTCTGTACAAGTAATCCTCCTACCAGCAATCCCACTCTATCCTCCCCCCCGTCCCTTCATCCGCCCCCCCCCCGCTACGGCCTCCCCGCAGGACCATTATACCCCCTCGAGCTCTTCAGCGCCTGCCCCACCGGCGGATTATACACCAGCTTCCGCGTCTTGACCGGCATCCACTTATACCTCTTGACCCAAATACTAAGCGCAAGCAGCACGGTCGTGACGGCCACGACGGCGACGCCCATCTTCTTGCGCTTGTCCATCTCCGGCTCGGCGGCGAAGTTGAGGAACTCGACGACGTCTTTGGCCATTTGGGAGGTTGTTGCTGGGGTGCCTGGTGCGGGTGTTGGGTTAGTGGAGTGAGGTTGGGAGAGGGGGGGGATCTTTATTTATGGAGGAGGGGAGAGACATACCGTCTTCGTATTCGACCAGGCCGTCGTAGAGCACACGGGCCATTGCTATGCCGGTGCCGGGGAAGTAGGGGTTGAAATTAAGGCCAGACGCCACCGTTGCCCCGGGCGGCGGCTCCTCGGGATAGCCTGTCAGCAGACTGAAGATGTAATTGCAACCCCCGTGCCTCGCCTTGACTATCAGGCTTAGATCTGGCGGCAGGGCACCATTGTTTGCTGCGCGCGCCGCCTCGTCGTTTTTGTAGGGCTTGGGGATGTAGTCGCTGAGTTTCCCGGGGCGCTTGTCGAGCTCGCCTTCGTCGTTGGGTTCGGTGTCGTATTCGTTTTCTTCGGCCATGGCTTTCATTTCGTCGACGGTGTGGGTTTGCCCGATGAGGGCGCGCCAGGGGATGCGGGCTAGGGAGTGGCAGGAGGAGCAGACTTCGCGGTAGACTTGGAAGCCGCGGCGGAGACTGTGGGTTAAAGAAGTTAGTGAGGAAGGCCTGATGAAGATAGGAGAGGGGGTAGGAAAAGAGGAAGGGGGAAGGTACGTTTGGTGGTCGAAGGTTTTGGTGAAGCTTTCGTGGACCCAGGGATATTTGATGGCGTGCAGCCTATGTAGTATAAATTGTTAGCTTGGGTCTCTGCGAACAAGCATAGGGGAACGAGAGCTGACCCTTCTTCTTGCGGCGTCATGGCGTGTAGTTCTGGCCCGAAGAGATGATAGTACCAAGCTACAGAACCGACAGCCAGCACTGTGGCAGCGGCACCAGCGGCATTGAGTCCAGCAGGCGAGGTAGTAGCTTCTTGAAAGGCAGTAGAGGAGGGAGAGGAAGAGGAGGCCTTGGTTCTCTGAGATTGAATATGTTAGCTGGCTTTCAAGGGCTTTCGATTGAAGACTGAAGTACCGTTGTTGTCCGCCCGACCGTGCTCCCGACATTGCCCGCCAAGCGCACGGAGCGCAGTGCCGAGCGCGACAGCATTGTGCCAACGATCTAAGGGTCGACAAAGGAAAGGTGGAAAGGGAAGACAGTCTAATTGATTGAAGGAAGGTGAAGGGTTGGAGAGATTGGGTTGGACTGCAGTTGCTCGTGATTGGCGCGATTCTGAGGATGAGTCAGCAAGTCAAGCCGAAGCTCCGAAGTTTAGCCGGCGCATACTCCTGCCCCCCTTTTATTGAGAACCAAGCAGAGACTTCCCTGGTTCGTTCTGGAAGACAGTTTCTGAAGAGACTATTGTGATTATGTCTGTGAGTAGTCGGCACTAGTAGGCAAATGGGAAAGCGGGCGGGACATATCGGGCTGACAGTAGTCCAGTTCCATACCGACAACAAGAACGTGGGGAACAAAGACAGCGTCGAGAATTGGCGAAGTAACTCCCAGAACCCTTCCTACGGCGTACGATCACGCTAACAGCTTTAAGTACGAGGAGTCAACCCATTGACGCCTCCAGACCTTCTCCAGCACGAGATCGCTCAAGTACGCCTTCACCTCCTTCTCACCAACAATGACTCACCCCACTCAAGACCCCTGAGTCACAAGAGACTGTCATAAACGCCCGCAATGAAGTTGCTTCCTGCGTTCAAGGCACAGACCAGAATCACCGTCTCCTTGTTGTCGTCGGTCCTTGCTCCATCCATGATCCACCTGCTGCCCTCGACTATGCCGACCGACTCCTCAAGTTGAAGAAGCTCTACAAGGGCGACTTGCTCATTGTCATGCGCTCATATCTCGAGAAGCCTCGGACGACCGTGGGGTGGAAAGGGCTGATCAACGATCCGGACATTGACAACAGCTTCAACATCAACAAAGGGCTGAGAACTAGCAGGCAATTGTTCCTAGACCTCACGGAAAAGGGCATGCCAGTGGCGAGCGAGATGCTGGACACGATATCGCCCCAGTTCGTCGCAGACTTGATAAGTGTGGGTGCCGTTGGCGCGAGAACGACCGAGAGCCAGCTGCATCGGGAATTGGCGTCTGGGCTCTCTTTTCCCGTGGGATTCAAGAACGGCACGGATGGCTCACTGGATGTGGCAATCGATGCCATAGGAGCTGTCGAGAATCCCCATCGATTCTTGTCTGTCACCAAGCCTGGGCTGGTGGCCATTGTTGGTACTGCTGGCAACGAGGATTGCTTCGTCATACTGCGAGGCGGAAAAAAGGGCACAAACTACGACAAGGATAGTATACGGGAAGCAAAGGCAGCGCTGAAGGCGAAGAACCTGCGACAACGACTGATGGTCGATTGCAGCCATGGCAACTCATTGAAGGATCACAGGAATCAACCAAAAGTAGTGAATGATCTAGCTGCGCAGATTGAGAGTGGTGAAGAAAGCATCATGGGTGTGATGATCGAGTCCAACATCAACGAAGGTGTGTTTCATCATGTCGCATGAAGATCGTAAATGCTGATCCAGTGAAGGCGCGCAGAAGGTGCCAAAGGAAGGAAAAGCGGGCCTTAAGTACGGAGTCAGCATCACCGATGCATGCATTGGCTGGGAAGACACCGAGAAGGTCCTTGAGACGCTGGCGCAGGCCGTGCGAAAACGGCGTGATGGTCTTGAGAAGGCTGTAAATGGAACGAACGGCCATGCGTAAGGGGATGAATCTTGCAGAAACCTATTGACGGTACGTGAGGTCTTCAAAAGTTATATACGAAGTTTGAGCATTTACTTCCTGCTCCGGTTTGATTAAATATATCAAGTTGATGAGACTTCTGAATTTCCTTCGTCTCCCTTCTGCAACCTTGCTACGGAGCTGGGCGGTGTCTAACATGCTGAATCTCCTTCACTTCTCCTACTCTGTTCCAGGCTTGAGCAGTCATATATAAGTATCGCGTCCCCAGGCCCCAAAGGTGTTATTTCTCAAGCCTCTCGGACCATCCCACCCGATATCGAGACAAGTCACAAAACCTTTGGCAGCTACAAGGTCAAATCCAAAGCACGTGAAGTTACAGGTGGACCCAGGCGACATGCTGGACCCCCATTGGACGAAGGGAAACGAGGGAAGTGGGTCCCCCTGTAAAGGTGGGTCCAGCTGTAAAAGGGGTGGGTCTACCTGTAGATCCCACCACATAAGGAGGGAACTTCCTTCCCCTCTGCGCCAGGTCGAACTCGCTACATACCAGCATCAGACCTTCTCGAAGCGCAAACATCATGCCTATGTTGAAAGCCATCCTCGAGGATGTTGCAGGCTATAAAGAATACAATCCCGACACTCGATGTCTGACCAGGCCCACTAAGTCCCGTCGACGATCAGCCAATTGGAAGGTCGAGCAGCGTGATGGCTTTGCTATCGGGGCCATTCCAATCACCGACTTCAAGGGGAAACGCTGGGTACATTCTACTCCACAGCCACATCCTCAAGACCAAGAAGACGAGGATAAAGATGAAGTCGATCTCCCACCACCGAACGTTCCTGGCCAAGGAGATGGGAACGCTAATCATAAGACCATGGATCAACACAATAATCCCGGACAAAGGGAAGCCAGGTCCCGTCACGGAGGCTCTCAACATGGAGATCCTCGTCATGGGGACCCTCATCATGAAGGCTCTCGACACGCAGGCTCTCAACATGGAGACCCTCATCATGAAAGCTCTAGGGATGAAGTTTCACGTCATCAGGGCTCTCGTCACCAGGACTCTCATCACGAAGTCTATAATCCAGCTCAACAGAATATACCAGCGCCGTATTATCGGCTGGCACAACGAGATGTACCAGCGCCAAAGCATCCATTAGCGGCCCCCAGAGCTTCAGCGTCGTCTCATAGTGCAGCACTACGCAGTAGATCTACAGCACACAGAGCACCAACATTGCGCGAGCCAACCAATGTCGAGCATGAGAGTTTGAAGGTACACACGGGGATAGACCCACACCGCAGAGATCCAGCAGGATATCGCAATATCAAATATGTGCAGGATTGGGAACTTGCGTCGAGCTGCTATTCACACAACAAGGCCCCGTCTCAAGCACCATCTCGAATGTCAACTCCGCCTTTGACCACGGTTCCCAATGATTCTATCTCTATGAGAGGGTTCCGTGGCAGAAGTCAAATCCCGCCAAGGGAGCCCGCGCCAAATGCACACTCGGTGACCCAGGATCACCGTTACGAAGGACCATCCTCTGCTCGACACGGAAGGAGACCAAGAAGCGAATATTCAAGAGCCCCAGAAAGCGCGTATGAAGGGCGCTCCTTAACCGGACACAGAAGCACATCGCGGAGCAGACATCCTCTTGTTCCGGAAAGCGTACTCCACCCGCGGTATACCGGTCGAGATATACCCTCGTCATATGGCGGATCGCCTGCGGATCAAGCTTCCAGGTACAGCGAGAGTCAAGCCTCTCGGGCCAGGCATCGCTCCCCTTACCACTCGGAGTCTGGCTATTCTCGCCGGACCTCTGATTCGCGGCACGCTGGGTCCGAAGCCCCCTGGATCGAAATCTACACGCCCCCTGCATCATCGCACCATGGTCCTTCTTCGCGCGTAGAGACGCTATCGAGCTCTAGGACGTCCGTACAAGGTCTAGCACATAAAGCCGACCAGTTTACCCACCATGGTCACAAACGCCAGTAGACGATCTGATTGCGGCTCCTCAGCCACTCGCACTTCCAAAGGGGGCTCAGCGTCCCTTCTTTCCGGTGAACGTCATTCAAGGCGGGTCGAGACGCCCCCTAATTCCCGGCATTCTTCGCTACACAAAGACCGTGACGGAAGGGTCGTTACCAATTACGATCGCAAGGCGGGAAGGTATTTCTAATTGAGTTGATATTTCGAGATGGGTCGAAGAGATTGTCATGAGGGATCAGGTAATGTGAAGCAACAGAGGGTTTCGAGTCGGCCTGGTTTTCTTTCTGTCACGATGCTTTCCTTAAAAATGAGCCCTTTTATGCGGGCCTCACCTACTAATTATAATATGTCATGTATCTTGCCTCTCTCCCAACTCGAAGCTTATATTGCAGGTCTTTGTTTCATTTTTGCGAACGATCGCTCACTCACATGACACATCAAGGCGACAACAATTCTTGATGAACGCACATAAGTTCTACATGGCACTCGGTCAGAGTAGATTGCTGAGCGGTCACGTCTACAGTCGTCGCTGCACGCCTTTGTTCTACACCATGAAAGCTCTTGTTATTGACAGTTATTCTTTGTCTTTCTCCCGACAATTGTATAATGCCTACAATGGCTCTTTGTATGGACTCTCATACTTATCTTTTGACTCGTTACTACATCGTAGAGTATTCACCAGTGCCAATCTTCCATTCCATCTTGATTGTTCCAAAAGCTGACATCAAAAACCCCATATCCAAGTAATCGCCAGCTGATCTGACAGTTTCAATTCAAGCCACCTCTCTCCATTCAAGATGCCCAACCCTCTCGCCCGCGGTATCTCCATCAACCCCCGCACCCGCTGTTTCGTCCGCGAAAAGCCCAAAGACGTCGCTCGCCTAGGCACGCAGCGCGCCTCCTCAATCAAACAGCTCGCCCTCGGGCTCCGCGTCCCAATCACCGACTTCGAGGGCGTGCAAGAAGAGGAAGATGTTCCTTTGCCGGCGCGTGGCGTGCAGCCAGATCGGGGACCGCCTCCGGGGCACCCGATTATCAACGGGCCAATGGACGAGACGGTAGAACCTGTGGGTGAGAAAGCGCGCCCTGTGGCGGAGAGTGGGAGAGGGGAGAGGTTGAGGGCTAGTCAGGTTCAGCAGGGAAGGAAAGAGGGACAGCGTCCTCCATCGCGAGTTGTTGAACAGGGCTCAGCTGACCAGCAGGAACGTTCTCGCCCTCTAGCGGAGGGTAGTCGAGGGAAGAGGTTGAGGGCCAGTCAGGTTCAGCAAGGAAGGGAAGAGGGACAGCATCCTCATTCTCGAGTACCTGAACAAGGTTTACCCAACCAGCACGAACGCTCAAGACGAAGTCGTAATGACGAACCCAGCCACAGGTCGAGGGTTAGTCAAGTTCAGCAGGGAAGAGAAGAGGGACAGCGTCCTCCGTTGCGAGTAGTTGAGCAAAGCTTATCGAATGAGCAGGAACGTCTAAAACGGAGCCACAACGAAGCACCAAATCAGAGGTCGCGGGCCAGTCAAGCTCAGCAGGGCAGTGAGCAAGGACAGCGTCCTTCGTCTCGAGTTCCTGAACAAGGCTTACCCAATCAGCAGGCAGGTTCAAGAGCAAGCCGCAACGAAGCACCCCCCCAGTCTCCTAACCACTCCCGTCCATCCCAGCACGAGTCCCAACGTCCACCAGCAGCTATCGCCCAAAACCCCAACAGCCCTCATAGTCCTCGCGTCTCGCAACAAGCACCACACGCATCTCCCTTGCGCCATTCAGCACGTAGCCAGGATCACACCCGCTCCCATCACTCCGATCCCCGAGCATCCAGGCCAGAGATGCCCGCAAGCCCAGCCCACAACAATGCTGAAGAAAGGCACTCGAGGTCCAACGCAGGAAGCCAGCGCAGTAGACACACTGCTCGAGACTCCCCAGCCAACCCCCTTCGATAACAACATCAACAACATGAGCAAGGTATCCCAGCCCCGCTGCGCGTCCAGCAAATCCAGAACGAAGAAAGTCGCTCATCGCGCGGTAGCCTTGCGAGTCATGAGAGCGGACATTCAGCTCGGGGGTCGATGCAAGAGTGTCGCGAACGAGTGCCAGCAAGAGGATCGCAGGGAGACAGACGGTCTCAGCAGTCGGCGTCGAGGACATCGAGTCGTGGGGATCCGCATCAGTTCGGGGAACAGGTCAGTCCGATTGCTGTGGGTCTTGAGGCTGGGCGTCCGCCTGTTGGGGTCTTGCGTCGGTAATGGGTGCGTGGTGAGTCTTTCGGGGATACCAAGGAGTGTAGATTTTGAAAGGTTGAGAGTTTGGTTTGATTCTCTTTGCTAATATCATATATACTGCCGCAGCTGCGACTCCGAGTTGTCAGGCGTTGTGCTGTTGTTAATGTCATATAGAGTGTGAAGGTGAGTGTTCCTCTCATATAGAAACTCTTTGGCTGTATTCGACACTCCTTATAAGATGTGCTTGCAAGTATAGAATAACGCACCAAATCCCACAATATCAGTAAGCAGACATCACAGGACACTTGATCGTAACCATCGCTCTTAGATTATTTGCCCCGGATCTACACATTGGTAATCATTCCTCACTAGCGAACCGCACTGTTTATGTCTGGGATATACGAGTCTCTCGCACATGCAAACAGGAAAGCTACCTCAGTCTCATTCAACAATCTTAAAAGCGTCTTGCTCAACGCTGGGTCACTCGTCAATGACAACAGCAATCGCGCGTCCTCTAGCGATGTCTCCTCCCGCTTCTCCGGCCCCCTCCACCGTGGCCGCCGTGCGTATGTTTCCCTTGCGCATGTCCTCCGTGACCGCCCGTGTTCTCGTAAGGATCCATCGTGCCGTAAGGATCCATCGTGCCATAAGGATCCATCTCACCATAATCGTCCATCTCTTCGAAGCCGCCCACCGTTCCATGGCCTCCATGCCCTCCGTTATTCCCATGCCCTCCATGCCCTCTACGCCCTCCAGGCTCTCTGTACCCTCCGTGATGTCCATGTCCCCCGCCATGTCCATGTCCTCCACGCTCTCCTCGGATGTCACCCCCTACAACACCAAAATGCAGCATGAAATCCCTATCGAGCCCTGCACCTCGTTGCTCGAACTTTTTCGCAAACACACCGTATTAGCATTGACCCCCCCCGGCCACCCACCACCCTCACCCCCAAAAAAGAAAAACACACCACAAACTCACAAATCCCTCAACACCGCCGCCTGCCCCGCCCAATCTCCCCATTCCCCCTAGGTCCCCCCTCCGCGAATGCAGCTTCCAGATCGCTCTGCGTGACGCCGAGGCGCACGAGCTCGGCGCGGAGACGGGCGTAGGAGAAGGCGTGGTCAGGGCATTGGTGCGGGGCGGAGCAGGAGCGGGGGGCGTGGAGGGGCCAGGATGGGTGGGCGTGGGTGGGGTGGGCGTGGGCTGTGGGGGGTGGGGCGGTTAGCTGTAGTTGAGGGGGGGGAAAGGGGGAAGGAAGGGGAGGGGAGGGGGAGGAGGAGGAGTGAGTACAGCCGCAGTGGTGGCAGAGGTTGGGGTTCGGGGATACCCCGGCCATGGCGTGGTGGTGGGGGTGGACCATGGTGGGTTGGTGGAAGGGTTGGAGGAGAGAGCTGAAGGGAGGCTTCGATGGGTGTTTGCTGATAGGTATCTCAGGTAGGAAGTGTTGATAATGTTCTGTGCTGAATAAGGGGTTTGCGCTTCGTTCAAGGAATGGGAGATATGAGAAAGGAGAATAAGAAGTCGATGGGAATTCTTATACGCATTCTGTTGCCCAGCTGTGACTCTGAATCCCGGCGTCACTGGACTCACTGAGTGCTCTGTGCAGAGTTGAAAAAGAAAGGACTCCGAGGACTGGCGTCACCAAGCTGAACAGGTATCGTTATGCTGGAGTAGTAGGATTCAGAGAAAATACCATGCTTGCTACATTATTCACTTGATCGCATGCTCTAGAAGATACCTTCGAACGCTCATAGCGTGAGTCAGTCCGCCTAGTCAATCTAGTCACAGTCAGCTTCGTCTCGCACAGTAGCGAAGAGCATAGTACTCACCCAAGTAAAACCCAAATCAATCAGTAAGGGGACGTAGCGCCAGACTCCAAGCTTGCAGCTTCCTCCAGTGCTTGATTCGCCAACTGGTCCGCCTGCCTATTGTTACCACGAGGCACATGCCAAAAAGAACAGCTCACGCCTCTCGTAGCGAGTTTCTGGACCTGCCCATCAATCTCTCGAAAAAGGTCTGCGTTCACGACCGGCCGTCCTTTGGCGTTCTTGAAGCCGTTGAGCCGCCATTTGGGGACCCACTCCGTCATGCCGCGAACGACGTACTCGGAATCTGCTTTGACGATGACTTGACTCAAGTTGTCTAACCCCTCCAGGAATCCTGCCTCCACCGCCAGCGAAAAGAAGTGAATGCGATTCAGCGCTGCCATGCAAGCGGTCAATTCTGCTCTCTGGCTGGACTGAGCGGAGCCTTCGATGACAGACGAGAAATTGTGTGAAGAGTATTCGGAAAAATACACTCCATAGGATGAACGTGCCCCAGCATAGCCGTTCCCTCGGCATGCGCCATCAATAGCCACGATAATGGAATCGGTGTGTCGTGGTCGTTTGCCGCAGTACTTGCAGTGCTCAAAGTAAGGACAGGGCGACAAGATCCAGCCAGTTCCATTGTCGTACTCATCGGTGTCGAGAGTGAAACCCTCCCCATATATCTCAGCAACATCAAATCGCTCGCCCGTCGCTGGCTTGGCAGCCGACTTGTCTTGGTCACTATCGCAATCGGAGGGGTGGTACTCTATGGTCATGGTTGCCACGGTTTTCAAGGGTTTTACGTGTGGGAAGGGTATGTAGACGCTGGGCATGGAGCATTCGTCAGCCACTGAAGCCATCGACGCACGAGGACGAGGTGAGGACTCACTTGAAGGTAGAGGCTCGCGGCCGATTCAATAGAATTAAGAGGATGATGGAAGGAAGCGGAACTTTGGGCTGGTCACGACAAAGATTGCCTGCAGAGTACACAGACTGATCGGAGGTGTTGCCAGAGCAAGTGCAACACAGCGATGTGTTCTACAGCACGCGATTGCGTTTAGAAGCACACTCCGTTTGGTGGAAGAGAAAGCAGGACGTTGTTCAGATGTGGAGAATGAGTATCAAGAGCATTAAGTAAGAAGGAACAAAAGGCAGATGGGGTTATGTACAATGGAAAGCGCGACAAAGAACATGGTAGTCGAATCGCAAACATCAGGTTGATTGCCTCGGCAATATATGGGTGTACACCCTCGGCCATGGCGCTGCCGTGAAGGGGTAGACCCTTCAAGCGTCGTCCATGAAGCCTGAAAATGTACAGTGACTCCTGAGACACAGCAAACATGCATAGTACAGCGTTGTAGAAACCATTGAAGATAGCACTGTTTGATAGAGCGTGCAATTTAGCAGCCTCTCGGGATCAGTGTTGTGACGATTTAGTGAGTGGCAAAAGCGATATGGGGTTTATGGGGCGAGCTTACCTTGCCACTTGCGTTTGGAAGGGGTTGCTACTGATATTGATCCATTGGCTCGTCGATCGGCATGGTCTGTGTCATTTATCTGGTAATGAAGGAGATACAAAGAGCCACCAGCGGATGGTTCCTTGGTGCCAGGCTCAAGAGAAAGATATGGATCGCGAAGCTTGTTGTCGACGCCAGACGGTGGAGATAACAGGTTCATTGCAGATACAGCAAATGACCATATCCCATGTGTGGCGCGACGATCTGGAGCCGAGGAAGGTAATTCTATATATGCTTAGACTAATTACAAGTGCCGTTACAGAAGATATATCTAGATGCCTGGCTATGGAGTAAGACTTGAGAACAGACAAGGGATGCGGTACCATATAAGGCTTTTGGGTGCTGTGAATAATGCTAGAGTATAAGTATGCCGGGAGAGCGATCCTAGGAGAAAGCGAAACCGTAAAGGAAGAACGGCTGATGTGAAAGGTGTACTTATAGAACGGGAAACATGTGACGAGATGGTTGAGCAAGAAGGTAGGACATGTACTGTACGAATTTGTAATACTCTCGTCTCTCGACTCCGACCAAGTGCTCCACGCCAGCAGTCTTCTGGAGGACATTCATGGCAGGAAGGCCTATTGCTTGTGGTCCGTTCTCTCCCCAAGATCTAGTACGTGCGAAGGAACCTTTTTGCCGCCTGGATGGTCTTGAATCCGATCTGCGGGAAGAGATGCTCATATTCTTCGCGAAATTGACCATTCTTGGGATCAAAGGCATAGGGCGCTGCGTCGTGGCGCTTTTGTGGACCTAGACTTGTATCTCTGGCAATAGCGCAAAGCCTTTCGTTCGGCAAGCGCGTATGTAGAGGATACAGCTTAGCCAAGTATTCGGGATTATCGTTGTCATCTTCCACATGTGTACGACTCCGCTTGCGAGCAGCAACGGTCCTAGGTCCAGGGCCCGCAACTTCGTGCTTTGCGAGAGCTTCTTTGACCGCTTCCTTCGCACGTTTTTCCAGATCTGCTGCCAAACGCTCCTCCAGCTTCTGCTTCCAGGCGACGATAAAATCCTCCGGTCTCGCGCTGGGAAGGACAGATAATGATTGGGGTTTGGCCGTCATGTTCATTACGGCCTGGGTTGCATGTCCGAAGAGTCTGGAAGCCGGCACACTTGCGAAGCGGGCTGGCGCAGGAGTATCGATTGCGGGACAGGAAGGCTTGCTAGCCGTTTCATCTGAGGCCTTACGCCAGGAAGGCTCGTCGGTCTGCAGCGAAGAGGGCGGAGGGGTAGTGACTGTGTCTCTAAGCATGTCCTCGTCTGAAAAGTCTGGGAAAGGCCTCCAATCATCCTCGCTATAGATATCATTGGAGACGCTTGCAAGTGGTGAAACGGATTCCGTAGCACGCCTTATATCCTTCTTCGAAATACATTGTCTCTTCCCATGGGACTCCTTGATCGAACGACCGTCGCCCTGACTCTGAGGAGGCGACACTTCGAGAACATCCCCACTTACACCTTCGGCAGGACGCTCACGCTCCTTACCCTTTGTTGAGAAGGTCGCGGGAGAGTTGTCCGTTGAGATCACTGAGGCAAGGTCTTGTTCCCCAGATGAGGGTCGCTTACGCTTCGTGCCGCTGGATGTAGGTTGTGATGTCGGAACGGATGGGGTGGCCACTGGCGAAGGTTCGTCATGGTAATCTTCGCGGGACAAACTCTGGTGGCGGCGCTTCTTTCTTTTGTGAATGGCTTTCGGGAGCGAAGGCGAGCCACCCCCTTCAAGTTCTTTTCGAGGAGATGACTCCTGGGAAGCATCGGGGCTGGTGTGACGCTTACTGCGCTTTTTTAGTGGCGATGAAGATGTAGTATCGTCGGACTGGTCGGCTTGTGGAGAGATCGCAGTAGCCACCTCAGCCCCACGACTCTTGACATGCGATCTCTTCCTTTTCTTGGACGATGGGGGAGATGAGGTAGGTGGAGTAGGTTGACCGTGCACGGTTGATCTGGTCACCTTGTCTTTGCGGATTTTGGGGGCGCGCGACTCTGCCTCTGTGTGATGGGTCTCATCTTGTTGAGAAACTTCCGCTGATGCGGTCTTGGGAAGGGTGCAAGAAGTACTAGAAGTTGAGGAACTTTCTCGCGGCGGAAAGGTGCACCAGGTCTAGCACTAGTCAGCTATGTCAGGGACAGCAAAATTAATGCCGCTTACCTCAGGCCGCTCAGCTTCTCTATCCCATAAGGAACGACAGTGGTCGCGCACACAGTCATGGTGGCCTCGACAGTCCATGACTTGCGAAATCATGACGAAGAACTCCAGTGGGCCCCCATTGTACAAGCGATAGAAGTTGTAGCGGCTCGGCAGCCTCTTCTGTTGCTCCGTGAAGTACGGAGACAGATGTTGGCAAGTGCAGCGGGGTAAAGGTATATCAACCTCTCGCTTCTTTAATTCTGCAAGTGTTGCAAAATTAAGGTGTCGAGCGGTTGGAAGGCTTCTGCGAGGCTTACTAAAGCAGGGTGGAGCAACAGGGGAAGCCATCTCAGTATGTGAGCCTCGACTTTTGACCAACGCTCGTACCTCAATGTTGGACTGAGAAGTGCGAGCCACTGTGCCTTCCATCATCCGGGCTGGTTTCCGTAGACCCTGCTGCAGGTCCCGGCCACGATTCTGAACAGCAGCCTCATGCCGGAAGTTGGACTTCGCGGTCGAGTTTCTCTCTGCATCGCTCTTAGATGACTTTGTTCTAGCCGATTTCGGCGTTTTAGGGGGCTGCTCAGGCCTTGAAGATGCACCCTGAGATTCGTCTTTGCTAATTGAAGCCTTCTCCCAATCAGTAGCTGTCGGCTTCACTGACTTTGCCGCTTTCGAAGCCTTCGGACTTTTTGGTGCTTTCTCATTTCCCACAGTACCCTCATCGTGACTCGGCTTGACTTTCGAGACTTGCTCGAGATTGCTTTCAACAGGAGGTTCGGGTCCCTTGGCAGCATTGTGCTGCGATTTCGAACCATGCACCACTTCCCCCAATCTCGGAGCATGCTTGACGGAACTACCGCGATTGTTATGAACGCCTTCACCGGCAGCTACGCTGCTCGACCGTTGCTGTTGGCTCTGCAGCTTCGACTTACAGTTTTTATCCTGTGGGGCGGAACAAGCACCAATAGTGGTAGCGCGTTTCCGAATCTTGCCGCCTTCGGAATAAAGACAAGGTTCTGGGGTGTTGCAAGGAGCTCTGTGTCCTTGGGCATGTGGCACTCTAGACTGGAGTGATGCAACGGCAGGTTGATCGTGGGCTAGCATGTCAGGTAATGGTCTCTGCCCCTGACTATCGTGAGCTTGCATGGACTGTTTAAAAGATGAGATTGGGCACCTACGAGCTGGTCATGATTTGCTTGGGTCACAGCTGCAAATATCGGCCGCTGGGCTCTCTCTTTCTCCCGCTTACGTCGCTGGCATCGCTCCACATGCTCGCGGTGGTTCGCGTCTTCCATCCGCCGTTTCAACTTCTTCAGCCTACTCCGCTCTTTCTTGATTAATTTGTGAGAGTCTCGTTCGAAATCGTGATGTATCTGACGTTGGACTTTATAGGAGCTGGTTAGAAATCTCGCTTCGCCAACTTCCCTAACATTTTGCTCCTCTAGATCGCGTTGAACGCGAGCGTGGTCCGCTTGTTTGATTAGAGCAGTCTTTCGCCTGCGTGTTTGAGATCCTTGCGCCAAGGGGAGGATAATGGGCGGGGAAGGGGAGTGAAGTCTCGCGATAATGCGTGGCCGTTCTACAGGCTCCACGGGCTCCTCTTTAATGTCTACCCCATCCACTACCTCGGGATGGCAGACTGTATTTGCGACATTCACAACTAACGGGCTGGGTTCTCGCTCCGTCGATGCTCTGAGTTGTCGCGACGGTAATGAGAAAGGGCCCCCTAGGTCTAGGCTTGCTGGTCTGGCTTGACAACGTTGGGGACTCGGAGATTCAGAGAGCTCAATGATATCGGGGCCGGTCGAAGCGGGCTCAACAACGCTCAAAGCGCCGCTTGTAATATCGGTACTGGACTCCTGTGATTATCGTCAGCCTAAGCACATATACTCCCAAGAGTAATGCAGCTTACCAAGCGTGATGATGACCGATGACTTGATGATGTCCTCTTAGAACCCCAATCGGAGCGATCCTCGGCGCATTGAACCCCGCCCTTCTTGGATTGTTTATGAAAGCCCTTGCCTCTGCGAGGAGTTTGTTCCACGGACGCCATCAGCTTGACCTCCCGTACAGGTTGCTCCCGACGCTCGACTTCTTTGCCCTTGGAGGCTGCCTCATTCTGTTTGGGGTCCGTTGAGAGAGGGTTGTCTGTGCTTTTGCCATGTGGATGAGGACTGGCCGCAGCGACCGCCTTGGATTTGCGACGTGCCGGTTTCTGCGGGGTCTCAGGGACACACTTGGGAGTTCCACGCTGTGTGTTGCCGTCCGCCTCGGCCAGCACTGGCCTGGTGATGGTGGGACTTCGACTTGTGGCCCCAGTATCGTGTTTTGGGTTGGAGGCTTGCTTGAAACGTATCACCTTGCTCAAAGAAGGCAGTGATCCATCAGAAGTTGTGGCTGGGCTACGAATAGCTTTTGTGGGTGTCGCTGGCTTCGAAGCGTCTTTGGTCTTCCTTTTCTTCTTGGGTTTCTTTGGAGTCTTTGGAGGGGGTTGGTGCTGCGTAGGAGGAATGGCAGTGCTACTGCTGGGTTTGGAGGAGCTTGCTACGGAAGCTGGGATATATGTGGAAGTGAGAATGGAAGTAGGTTGGCTGATCACGGTGGGTTCGCCCTTCTTGTTCACGGTTGCCCAGTCGGAACTGGGCATGATTTTGGGACGAAATGACTATGGGCAGTTAGTAAAGCTGCATAGTCGGATTGCCCATTCTCAGAGTGGATTTCCAGACATACGGCAGCAGGCAGATTGGAACTTGTACGATGATGCTATCGGTCAGAAAACACGATGGGTATAGTGCCGGAGTTGGAGTAAAGCCCCGAGGGAAGCAAAGGAAGCGAGAGAAAGATGGACCTGAGGTAGGACGAGTCTGTACCTGCAATAATACAAGGCGGAAGGTGCAGGACAACAGAGACAGGAGAAGAGGAAATTTTATAAGATACCTTGACATGAGGAATCGCGAGACGCGTCCGACAATATCGTCAAGCCGCGGGGTGAACGCGTACTGGATTGACTCTGCTAGCTTGCGGTAGCTTACCTGCTCTCGGACCGGATCGCTCCATCCTGCCATGTCGAGACCATGTCTGGTCAAGGAGAGACAACGGATCCAGTGCGTTGTTGAACGGATTGCTTCGACGTCTTTACTGGCTCTTCACTACCAGTATCTTTGTCCCCCTCTCAAGTCTCATGGTCTTGACCTGCTCAAGAAGAGAGTAGTTACAGTGCCCGTCTCTTAAGTGGTTTACATCGATCGAGTCCCGTGTTGTGACAGCATGGCCCACAGCTATCCTTGATCGTCGCGCAACACCAGGGATCAGAAATTTCGCGCTAAATCCACTCCCCACTCGACCAGCTTAGTATATCCCAGGAGATTATAAGTCCTCTCGATGAGCTGAACGTAGCTTGCCATCTATGTTCTGCGCAGTATGGTCACGCCCCGTTCGGGGACTTCAGCGACCTCGCAAATTGTGGTCGCACTCTTCCCCCATATATGTCATTTTGACATGAGACTCTTTGATTTGCTTGCGCAGCAGGGCCCCTGAGTCGGAGCAAACATCGTGCGCATTCGCATCTTCATACGTCGGGGATGCATTTAGACTGATCCGGTAGCGTAGCAGCGTCCTTCGACCGGCGTGTCTGGTGGCGACGGCAGGCTGCCTTAGTGCCATCGGCTCGCTCTTTGTCTGGCTCAACCGAGATTCTGACACATCTTACAGATTGCATTGTCCTGTTCTGGGACTGAGCCTGGACTCGACGTGGGTCGGTGCGCTGCACTTCGGCTGCTTCCCCGTGCGCCGTTGCTTGAGTCCGGAACCCGGCCCTTCTCGTATTTGCAGATCGCTGCCTTGCAAAGTCCCTGGAAAGGGGTATGTTTTCAGCTACGTCCACATTTCCCAGCGGGTGGGTCGGCATATTTCATGATTGTAATGCCATAGCGCCACCGGCGCGCTAGCGCCCCAAGGTATGGCAGGGCACGTGATCCCGACTGTCTACAGAAGCTCCAAATAGCACGGCTTCCCTTTTCTAGTTAGAAAGCAAGAAGCAGGCTTGCACGTTATAATGAGTATTAGATAGAAAAGAAGATTATCTTTCGTTGTTCTTCAACAATTAGTCTTACTACTATCTACTCTATATAGTTGAAATATAGTAATAAAAGTCTATTATATCTTACGTCTTTTATATTTTAATACGTTAACAAGCAACAAATATATTTGCATTTTACAATTCTAATTGTTTTATCTTTCGAAGAACAAAACTTAGAATATAATAATATTATCTTAGATTAAAACAACTTAAATTATAACAATAATTTAATTACTAGTTTAACAATTTAGATTGTTCTCTCTATATATATTACTTCTTGTAAGTATTTGTAATATATTAGAATTAAAGTTATAATAACTAGTATATAGCTAATTAATAAGAATACTAGTTATGTAAAACTAACTATATACAAGAAATAGATATAAGTATTATAGATATCAAGATATTAGCTACTATTTGTAGTATACTTAAGACTAAAAAGCAAAGATTTGAAGAAACAAAATCTATCTAGTTTAAAATTGTAATATTATCTCTTTTTTCTATTTGCAAACCTCGATAAAATAATAGCAAAATCTTCGATTAATATTTTAATAAACTTTAAATAGTAATTAATATTAATTAATAATATTTCTAAATAATCTCGAATATATATTAAATACAAACTTAATATAATATTTGAATTTGTTAAATATTATTCGATTAATAAAATCGAATTTGTTAATAATTGTTAAACAACAAAAAAGATTTTATCGAATAAAAAAATAACTTGAAATTTTGTACAAAAAATACAAAAAAATAGCAATATATTTTATAATTAATATATATACTTTGCAATTAATATTTCAATTAGTTTTTAATTTTCTTCTATTAATATTAAATATTTTTTAATAATTCTTTTTAACTAATTGTCGATACTTCTCATTAAAAATATCTAAAATATCGAATATATATTAAGTAACGTCGAATAATTAGTATTTAGAGAGAGAATAAAAAGAAATAATAAAATTTAAGAAAATATTAAATATAAAAAAATTAAAAGAATATCAAAAAAAATTAACTCTAATTCTAAGAGAAAGATCTAAATTATATAGTATAACAAAAAAAGAGAATTAATAACAAAATAAAAATTAATTAAATTTAAAAGAATATTTAGTTTCAATTATATAATTCGAGAGAAAAAGATAATATTAAGATAAATTACGTAACTTTAAGAGAAAAACTAATGTTAATAAAGAAAATAACAATATTAAAAAGTCGAAATTTGTTAAATTTAAATTAAATTTAAATATATTTATCTAAATCTATTATATAAAACTATATAGAGCAAAAAGTTAATATAAAAGTTCTTTTGTTATAAGTTCTAACTAAGACAAACTTTGTTCTTCGAATCTTTGTTATTTTAGTTTTGAGTATACTACAAGTAATATCTAACATCTTAATATTTATAATACTTCTATTTATTTTTTGTATATTGTTAGTTTTGCATAGCTAATATTCTTGTTAATTAACTATATATTAATTTATTAATTTTATTCTCTAATACAATACTAGCTATCTTTTTAAAATTAGTTAACAAATTATTTTCTAAAGATATTTAAATTTGTTAAATTTATTATTGAACAAATTAGCTACTTCTAGTTTTAATAATCTATGCATTAATTTTATAATTAGTAAATTTAACTTTAATAATAACAAAAAATCTAAATTAAAAGTAAACAAAGTTAAAAACAATTTTTTACTTTTTTATTTTTTTACAATTAAGTTGTCGAAAGACTTTAAGTATTGCTATGTTATAAAATTATCTAACAAAAAAATCTCAAGATATTTTTGTTTTTTACAATTATATTATTTTAGAGTTAATAGATATATTTATATCGAATTTCAAAAATTTAAAGAAAGCTATAATTAAGAATCTCGATAATTAATTTTATACGTTAATTAATATTGCTTAAATTAAGCAATAAGCAATTAAAAATATACAATATTATATAAATAACAAATTTTAAAGAAAAACTAAACTTGCAAAAGTTGTTACAAAGTATTTAGAATTTAAGTTTACAATAAATAATATTGTTAACAAATAAAATTATTTAAGAAATTATATATCGATGATTATTAACAAACTTAAATAAGCTATTTTTGATTAAGACAAACTTTATATAGCTTGCAACTATTATAAGATTTTACTTAAAGTTACTAATAATAAGTTTGTTAAAATAAAAATTAAACAAAATTAAGTAATTGTTTTAAGTTGCTATAATTTTAATATTAATTAATACAATTATAGTCTCTTATTTAATGTTAACAAGTTTAACTAGTATTTACAATAATAAATAAGTTATTCTTATTATCAACAAATTTAATTAGAACTTCAATTCGATCTAGAATTAAATTCTTATATTTGTTACAAACAATTTTATTTGTTAGCTTGCAACAACTTATACTACTAAGACGTGTCTAAGTTTAGAAACAATTTTAATAATTAAAACTTATAATGCAATTATCTTTATATTAAAATTAGAAATAGTTGTTCTCTATTTTTTAATAAAGTTACTAAGATCGACTATATTAGTATTGCTTACAAAAATACAACATATAATATTATTAAATATTAATCAAGTATATTAATTAACTTTTATTAAAAGTTAACAATCTTAACAAAATATTTAATAAATACAACAAATTTACTATTAATTTTAACAAGCTTGTAAATATAAATTTCAAAATAAATTACAAATTTTTTAAAAAGATATTAACAACTATCTAGCTAGATTTATTATTATTGTTGTATTGCTAGATTTCTCTTATAATATTTAAAGAATTTATTTTACAAAAAATTTATTTAATTAATTGCAAAAATCTTGTATTACTATTTAAGAAAATCTAATTTTTATAGTATTAATTGAGAAAATATATTAAACTAATCAAGAGTATCGACGCACAAATAAGAAAAAAAAATCTATATTAATTAAACAATTTTTAACGTAATACTTAATACAATAATTAAAATAATACTCTAGCTTAAAATTATATTTTCAATTATATTTTCAATTATATTTTCAATTATATTTTCAATTATATTTTCAATTATATTTTCAATTATATTTTCAATTATATTTTCAATTATATTTTCAATTATATTTTCAATTATATTTTCAATTATATTTTCAATTGTATTATTGATAAATTTAATTTTTGAAAAAATAAAGATTATACAATATATCTTTGCAATTAATTTAAGAAGCTTAAAGATAAAATTAAGAATTAAAAGTTTTTTTTAGATTATTTAGAAATAGATTATTTGCACAAAGATATTAATTGTTTTTGCAAAACCAAATTCTTAGTATTACAAAATCGATTTATTGTAATTTTTAAAACTTTTAATATAGAATTTATTGTATTAAAACAAATTTTGCTAATATATATATTTATAATTAAAAATTAAATAAGAATATCGATAATAATTTCGAATACTCGAAAAAAGTTTAGTCTTTAACAAAAGTTATAATTAAAAACAATTGTTAACTAGTCTATATATGCAAATCTTCTAGTTCGAGAAAATTTGCAATTAAGAAATTATTAAACTTAGTTTAACTAGAATTTAGATAAAATAAAACGTTTCTTTTACTTTTAATTAACAATTTGACTTTATTGTTAAAGTTTACGTTCTTAGAGATAAAGTCAAAGCTAAATTTCTATTAAATTTAGAGACATCTATTAAGAATTTTGTTAACAAAAACTTCGTAATACAATATAAATTCTTATTAATCAAATTAATGTTATCGATAAAGTTTTGTTTAGCAAATAACAATTTGATTCTTAATATTGTTTATATAATTTGCTTAAAAGTTAGTCTTAATTCTTACAAAAAGCAAATATAGACGTTAATTATTAATCTTAATAATTACAATATAGTTTAGCGTAATTCTCGAATCGAACTATAAGCTCGACAAGTTCGCTCGATTTAATTCGAAGAATTAAAATTATAAGTTTATTGATTTAACTAATCGAGTTAAACTAGAAGATTTGTTCGACTATTTAATTCGATTTGTTCGATCTTATTAATAAAATCAATATAAGATTTAATATTTAATAAAATTTTACTTATATAAATATAAGATTTGTATAATATAATTTACGTAACAAATATTACAACAATTAATATAATATTGCAATAAAAGTAGAAACTTAAATCTTGTTTGCAATTGTAAAACAAAGCAATTGTTCTATTATTTTAATTAGATTAATCGCGAGAAACCGAAAATATTACGTGCAAGCGCCAAGATTTGGTTTCTTGATTTTTTTTTGAAATCAAATTCTTAAAATAGTAACTTTTCGACTAAGCTAAACTTACTATAGTAATAAGCTAGCTTCTTTAAGCGATTTGATTCTATTTAATTTCTTGACAATTCGATTCAATTCCAAAGTTGAGATCGAATATCGAATCGATAGTTAGTCTAATTTTAATTTAATATCTAGTTATTTAATGCAATAAATATATATATAGTAATTTTCAAATTCTCAAGAACTTGTGCTTTTATTATAACTGTTTGTATCTTAATTGTTTAAGCAAACTTAATTTATTTAAATATTGTAATATTTATTCGAAGAAAATACATCGGCAATTCGGGGAAGCGACCTCTGTGGCACAATGGCTCCACTGAGTCGACGTCGACCCGAGAGAGTCTCTTGACACCTCGCACTAGCCTATTAGGGTAATTTAAATTGTTTATTAAAATTTAGATTGTTTTGTAACTCAATTGAAATTTTTAGCCTAATCAGGTTAGTATTACGTATAGATTTAATATTTGAAAACGAAAAAGATTTTAAAAAAAATTGTTTTCAAATATTAATTCTGTACGTAATACTAACTCGATTAGGCTAAAAATTTCAAAGAAATTACAAAACAATCTAAAGTTTAAATAAACATTTTAAATTACCCTAATAGGCTAGCGCGAGGTGTCAAGAGACTCTCTCGAGTCGATGTCGACTCAGTGGAGCCATTGTGTCACAGAGATCGCTTCCTCGAATTGCCGATGTAAATAAGATTCTAGAAGTTATTTCTTTCTAATATTCGAAAAGAAATATTAAAATCTAATATTATTTTAATAAAGATTTTAATCGAAATACTATTGTAAATTAATATTAATTAATATCTTGTTAAACAAATATTAATTAAATATTACAAAATTTAAATTAAACAAAGATTACTATATTGCAAAGAAAAGAATTTGATCGAAAAGCGCACAATAATAAAACTATAAACAAGCAACTTTACAAAAGTAAAATAAAAGAGAACTTATATTACTAGACTTATCTCTCTTGTACTTACAAGAAATTCTAATGTTGTATTCTATTGCTAATTGTCTTAATTTTTAACAAAACTCGATCTTGTTAAAAAAAGAAATATAGAATTAATTATATAATATCTACTAAACTTCTTGTATTTTAATTAAGAAAAAAGAGAGCTATTAGTTAAGTTACAACAACAATTAGAATATTAACAACAATCGACAAAGCTTTAACTTATTATAAATAGAATAAATATTTACTAGCGTTCAATATTAAATTAATTGAAGATTATTTATTGTTTTTAATAACAAGATAAACTTAAGTATAGCTCGAGAGTTGTTGCAAAGCAACTATATACTTTTTTACTAAAATATACAATTTAATTGTGTTGTTAATATTAATAGATTGCTTAGAATGTTATTTTTTAGACTAATCTATAATCTAAACTTAGCAATTTTAATATTAAGATTAAGTTAGAAATATTTTATAAAAGTCTTCTTAAACTTGCATTCAAGCAACTAGTATTTAAACAAATATTTATCGAAAGATTATTAAAGATACAATATATTACTAAGATGTTATTTGTCAAAATTAACAACATTTTTAAAACTATTTTGTAATACATTAATAGAAAAGAATAACAAAATATTGTATAATTAAAAATTACAAATAATTTAAATTTGTTTAAACAATTTTGTTGTTTTGTATTAACTTAATTATAAATATATTAGAAACAATTATTACAATTATAATTCTATTTGTTCTTTTATATTATAAAAGCAAAATTATAGTATATAAAGCAATATAATATAGCAATAAAATTATTATTCTAGTTATTACTATATATTGCTAAGCAAGATCTCGAGAGTTAATTTATGCTTTCTTCTAGTAATTATTACGACTTCTTTTACTTCGCATCTAAATAAAAAATGTATATAAGTTTTTCGATATTGAATGTTGCAATTTAATTAATTATTGTTAATATATACACTTCTTATCGATAACTTTGTTGTAATAGTATTTAGTTTTTGTTTAAATTTTAATAAATTAATATATATTACTTATACTAATAGATTAAAATAGATTTAATTCTCTTAAAAAGTAGTAAGAGTATAATTTAATAATAGTAAGCATTTAAGAAATCTTCTCTTTTTATATATATTTAAGATAGAAAATACGTCGATTGTATATAAATTAAGATTAATCTTTAAATCTATTAGTATTGCGTAAAAACAAGAGACTTTAATATAATTAAGTATATTGCGCAAACATACTTCTTAGTATCTATATTTATACAATTTTTGCTCAAGAATATATATTTGTATAAGTTTAAATAACAATATTGTATGTTACTATATAAGATATTCTAACATTATATTATATTATTGCAATAATAAAGATTACTTTAATTAATTAAAATTAGATTATTATTATTAAAGTAATAAAATTCGTTGTCTTAACAAATCTTAATATTGTAGATATTACAACTTTATTTTACAAGCTTTTATACAATTATAATACAATTTAAAATTACAAATAAGTATATAAGCAATATATAAAAATTGCAAAAAAATAAATCAACAATTAACTCTTAGTATTTTATTGTATTAGAAGATTTATCTTATGTTTTAAAGTTTAATATTCTCGATTACTTATTATTGAATAAATTAGTTACTTCTAGTTTTAATAACTTAAGTATTAATTTTGCAATTAACAAATTTAATTTTAATAATAACAAGAAATCTTAGTTAAAAGTTAACAATATCAAAGATATTTTTTTATTTTTTATTTTTTTACAATTAAGTTATCGAAAGATTTGAAACGTTGTTATATTATAAAATTATTTACAAAAAGAATTAAGAATTTTTATTTCTACAATTATATTATTGCGAAGTTGATAGATATATTTATATTAAATTTTAAAACTTTAAAGAAAGTTATAATTAAGAATTTTATATATTAATTTTATATATTAATTAATATCGCTTAAGTTAAGTAACAAGTAATCGAAAATGCACAATACTATATAAATTATAAAATTTAAAAAAGAGTTAAATTTGCAAACATTGTTGTTAAGTACTTAAAGTTTAAGTTTACAATAAATAATATTATTAGCAAACGCAATTATTTAAAAAATTATATATTAATATTTATAGACAAACTTAAACAAATTACTTTTGATAAAAATAAACTATATATAGCTTTCGACTATTACAAGATTTTACTCAAAATTATTAATAATAAATTTGTTAAAATAAAATTCGAACAAAATTAAACAATTGCTTTAAATTACTTTAATTTTACTATTAATTAATACAATTATAGTCTCTTATTTAATATTAACAAATTTAACTAGCATTTATAACATTAGATAAGTTACTCTTGTTGTTAACAAATTTAATCGAAATTTCGATTCTATCTAGAATTAGATTCTTATACTTAATACAAACAATTTTATTTGTTAATTTGCAACAATTTACACTATTAAGATATATTTAAGTTCAAAGATAACTTCAATAATTAAGACTTATAATATAATTATCTTTATATTAAAATTAGAAATAGTTGCTCTCTATTTCTTAATAAAGTTGTTAAAATTTATTATGCTAGTATTGCATGCAAGAATGCAACGTACAATATTATTAATTAACTTTTATCGAATTATCAATAAGTTAATTTATAATCTTAATAATATATTTGATAGATACAACAAATTTATTATTAATTTTAACAAGCTTATAAATAAGAGTTTTAAGACAAACTATAAAGATTTTAATAAGATGTTTAACAGTTATTTAGCTAGATTTATTATTGTTGTTGTATTGCTAATTTTTTTTTATAATATTTAGAAGATTTATTTTACAAGAAATCTATTTAACAAATTGCAAGAATCTTATATTATTGTTTAAAAAAATCTAGTCTTTATAACTCTAGTTAAAAAAATATATTAAATCGATTAAAAATATTAATGTGCAAAAAAAAAAAAGTTATACTAATTAAACAACTTTCGATATAATATTTAACGCAACAATCAAAATAGTACTTTAACTTAAAGTTGTATCTTTAATTGTATTCTTAATTGTATTATTAATAAACTTAATTCTTAAGAAAATAAACATTATATAATATATCTTTGCAATTAATCTAAGAAGCTTAAGAACAAAATTTAAAATCAAAAGCTTTGTTTAGACTATCTAGAAATAAATTATTTGCACAAAGACATTAATTGCTTTTGCAAAAATAAGCTCTTAATATTATAAAATTAAACTATTGTAATTTTAAAATTTTTTCATATAAAATTTATTGTATTAAAACTAGAACAACGCTTCGATTTTGTTACGATATATATTTATAATAAGAGTTAAACAAAAATATTAATAGTAATTTCGAAAATTCGAAAAAAGTTTAATCTCTAACAAAAGTTATAGTTTAAAACAATTATTAACTAGTTTATATATATAAATCTTCTAGCTTAAGAAGATTTGCAATTAACAAATTGTTAAACTTAGTTTAACTAGAACTTAAATAAAACAAAATGTCTTTCTTATTTTTAGTTAACAATTTAACTTTAATGTTAAAATTTATATTTTTGAAGACAAAATCAAAATTTAGTTTCTATTAAATACAAAAATATTTGTTAAGAACTTTGTTAACAAGAATTTTGTAATACAACATAAATTCTTATTAATCGAGTTAATATTATTAATAAAGCTTTATTTAACAAATAACAATCCAATTTTTAATATTATTTATATAACTTGTTTAGACTTTAGTTTCAACTCTTATAAAAAGCAAATATAAGCTTTAATTATTAATTCTAATAACTACAATATAGTTAAAAATATATCTTAATTAAAGTTTTATTTTTTAAAGATTTATTACAAAACTTGCAATTTAAAGTTTAACTTTAATTACTACATAATTAATTATAATTACAACAAAAAGATAGTCAAAGTATATAGCAAAAAAGTTAAAAAAACTTTAAAGAAATGCTCTTTAAAGTTGATAAATTATAGAGATATTAAGAATATAATTGTTGTCGTATTTCTTGTTATAAGAATCAAAAATAACAACTAAATTATAATTATATAATTATAGTACTTTGCAATGCTAAATTAATTAAAAGAGAACAATATTTTGTATTTAATTAATTTTTATATTAGCGATATTATTATTATTATAGCGAGCGACTACAACAAGTTTTTTGTTAAGACAAAAAAAAATTGTTAAACAAAAATTAACTTAAGTTTTGCATTTTTATAGATTATTACAATAGATTTTTGTATTAATAGAATTCTTAAGTTGTTAATACATTGTCTTTCTATTGCATAATCGATTATCTAATAAATCTAATTTCTTAAACAAAAATATTGTATTAAAGAATCTACAATTGCTCTTAAAAATAAACTTAAATAATAAAAATCTATATTAACAATATACTTGAAAAAAAGTTTATTCGATACAATTAATTAAATTATATCTTGTTTGTACTTATAGTTAAGAAGTATAAAGAAAATCTTTGTATCTATATAAACTATCGAGTTTTTAATACTTTTATTACTAAGAATTGCAATATTTTGTTGCTTATTTAAGAGATTTTTGTTAAGATTTCTTGTAAACAATTTATATATATATATTTGTATACTTACACATTTAAAGTTATATTTTATTTAAAAAATACATAAAAGATACAAATATAGAATATCTAATAAATAATTCGAGAAATAACTATAAGAATCGCAAGTGTATATTAAGTAACTTCTAACATTAATAATTGTGTTAATAATGCATTTCGAAAATTCTGTTAAAAGTAACAACAAGAATTGTAAGTACATATTAAGTAACGCTCAACAATAGTAATTGTATCAATAATATATTATCGAGATTCTATTAGAAGCAACAACAAGAATAATAAATATATATCAAATAACGTTTAACAATAATAATTGTATTGATAATATATTTTTGAAATTCTTGTCGAACAATAGTAAAAAACAGTTAAATATTAAATAATTTCGATATTAAAATTTTGACTTTTGATATTGATTTTAAAGTTAGATAAATAACTTCGATTAATCTCTTATATATAAACAACAAGCTTCGAAATACAAATAACAAGATCTAAAATATAAATAATAAAATATCTAGTATATGCAAGAATAATTAACAATATTGCAAGTATTACTTTTAAACTATTGTAAAGCAAATTATAACAAGTAGATAAATATATTCTAGCAATCTATTTAATTAACTTTTAATTAAAAGATATCTTAAATATTTAATAAAATCTAACAACGTTAAATACTTGTAGTAAAAGTCGACAACAAAGTTTAAGCAATTGTCAATTATATAGTGATCTTTTTACTTAGAGTAATTGTTATAATCTATTCTATTTGTAAAAAGAATTTAATATTATAGTATCTTATTAGTCTTCGTATTAATTTTGTAATTTTTAACAATTAGATATAAATTAAAAATAATTGTCGATTTTTTGTTTATTAACTTTAAAGTAATTATGCAACTTATTAATCTTAATAAAAGATAACAAAAACTTAATATATCAATTTAAAAGAGAAGTGCTCTTATTAAAATACAAAAGCTATAAATAAAACACAAAATAGATTAATTTTATTAACTCGAAAAACTTCAATTTGTAGATATATTTATCGATAACTCTAATAATCTTGTAAAAGTTTATATTTTTATATTTTAAAAACTTGTTTAATTTTGCAATTGCAATATTTCTAATATCTAATATCTAATATAATTTTATTTTTTATTTTGAACTTCGAGATTGCAATGCAATTGCAATTAGCAAATTTTACTTATTTAACTTGTACTTAAACAAGTTTGTATCAAAATAAATTTTGTAGAAATTCGATTTTTTTAACAACTTTGTCTGCATTCTTTATTTTGCAACAAGCTTCTAAAATACTTTTGTTAAAAAAATCTTCAAATAATTCTAAATTCAATCTTATTAAATAGATTTTAATAATATAAAAAAATAATAATAGATTTGTTAATATAATTGTTCGCGACAAACTTAACAATAATTAGATAATTCATTTAATTATTCTAATTATAATATATATATACGCGAAGATATTATTTAAGAACGATATTAATATTCTTAATTTAATTGTCTATTTCTAAGTAAAATACAATGAACAACTTAAACTTAATATTTAGTTTTTTGCAAAAATATTACTAGAAATAAGTAATAAATTAAATATCTCTATTTAAGATTATTAAAATTAAGAAACTCTTATTGTATTAAACAAAGTTAATAAAGACTTAAATTACAATTTTAACTTTTGAAGAATTTATAAATATAAACTTCTTATACTTAAATAATCTATCAATTATTATTAAGATATACTAAGACAATTATTTTTATAGCAATATAATAAAAGCAAAATAATAAAGTTGCAAGATATACTTTGTTAATATTAATTTAAAATAGATAAGATTTTATATAGATTATATTTGTGTTTATAATAATATTTGTTATATTTGCAAATAAAGTAACTTTTAATATATTTTTTAATATTTAAATACAATATAAATTAATAGTAATATCTTTATATCTTTTCGAACGTTTTTGTTTGTTCTAAGTATTTAGCAATTAATAATTTATGCTAGAATTTAATTGTTTTAATACGTAAAACGTTGTTTTTATTTTGAGATATACATATCTTTTCTTTAACAAACAGATATTTAACTTTAATTATTAAGTTCTCGATTATCTTGTAATTCTTTAGTTTTAATTTAATAAATTTGCAAAGAATTGTTAAATTTTATTGTTTATTAACTTTTTTGGTTGCAATAATTTGTTATATCTTTTTGTTATAAAAATATATTTTAAATATTTGTCGAACAAAAATCTTAAAATCGAGTTTATTAATTTTAAATTTCTTCTTTTGTATCGAGTTAATTGCTTTAATAAACGTAAGTTAATTTGCAAAGAAAACTGTTAATTATAGAGATATAAACAGTTAAGATATAAGCAAAACAAATATATTTAGCAAAAAAGAAGAATTGAAAGCAAAAGACAAAAAAATTGTAATTATAGAAATTGTAAGTAAATATTTAAAGAAAAAAAATCTATTTTGTTAAGAAAACAGATAAATTATAAATTGAAAAATTATAAATAATTCTATATTTTTGTTAGTTATTAACAAGACTTTAATAAACTTTTTGCAAGCTTTTATTAATTTCTTGTTAATAACTAGTTGAAACATGATAAAATCTCGAAGCAAATAAGCTAATTTTGTTACTAAATTGTAGATAATACTTAGCAATAGTAAAATTAACGCAATAATTTTAACTATACTAGATTCTAAGTTATATTCTTAAGAATTGTTTGTCGCTAAAACTAATTGCGCAAGTCGACTTTGCTAGAAGATAAATATTGGAATTGTTAAGTAAAATTGTCGAACTTTGTGTTTAGCATATCTAAACAATAGATAATCATGAAATTAAATTTAAAAAGAGACTTTGTTTAACAAGTTTAACAACAATTAAGTTATTTAATAACTATAAGATACTTTGAATTGCAATAATCGATAGTAATTTTAATAAATTCCTCGACAAATATATTTGTATACTTCGAATATTACTTCTTAAAAGTTCGAACAATAATTAATAGTTTTTTATTATAAATTTTGTAATTGCATTTTCTCTTTTTTTTGTCGTAAAATATTGTAGACTTTTTTGGTAAAAACGTTGTCTTTAATACAAGATCGATAATATAATTAATATTTTTATTTAATAACAACTTGCTAGTTTCTCGTAAATTAAATAATTTAATTTATTGCTTAAATTTAAAATATATTTGTTTTTTAAGTTCTTTTAAAGTCGAAAATTTTTAATTGATTTTCTTATAGAATTTCTCGTAGTTCTTAGACGTTATAACAACGATATTTATAATAAAATTGTTATCTACTAGATAAGTTAAATATCTATTGTTTTTCTTTGATTAATAAAGTACTTAAGCAATATAACAACAATTTCGTAATTTTCTTAAGTTATAAGTTTCCAAAATGCAACAATATTTATTTTATAAATATCAACTTTATTTAAAGATTTAAAAGAGAAACAATTTAATTGCTTGCATAAATTATTAAAGATCTTTAATAATTAATAATCTAGCAAACAATACTTTATATAATAATTAAACTCGAAAATTATTAATTGTATATCGCAAACAATATATGCGACATACTCTTAAAACTAGAGTATATTAAAAACAATTATAAATTGTTTTAATTCTATTATTAAATATTATAAGATATCGATATATTTACTAAGATTAATAATTATTTAAGCAATATAAATAATATAAGAAGCAAACCTTTTGTTTGCAAGACGCAATTTAGTAAAATTATATAATAATATTGTAAAGATTTTATAAAGTTTAATAAACTTTTTATTAACAAAAACTTTACTAGAAGCTTTTGTATTAATAAATAGCATTGCTTTAATATATTTTTTATTAAAGAAAATACAAACTTAATTAATACAAATTCTGATATAAAAATTTAGTTGTTGTTTGTTAAATAAACTTGTTCTTTATAATTTTGGACTTAAGATTAATTTTAGCAAGCAAAACTCTATTATATAGATTAAACAAAATCTTGAACTTCTTTATTGTTTTTTGTATAAATATTACTTGTTGTCTAAAATTGCAACTTTTGTCGAAAATATCTAGTTTTTTAAGTTACTAAAATTATTTGTTTAATTAATATTGTTATTTAAGATATTTAACAAACTATATTTCGTAAATATTATTAATTCGATATTACTTAAATTATAAATTTTAAGCTTTATAATAATTTTATTTATTGTTTTAACTAGCTTGTATTTACAAAAAGTCTCTATATAATAAAAGCAATATTTAGACTTTAAATATTTTCGACAAAGATTTAATTGTTTAATCTTGTCTTTTAAAACTTAAAATTAAATATTTATATTCTTTTCATAATTAAACTTTTAATTGCTATCGTAAGTATTAGAATTATTATCGCAAAAATTAAAATTCTTGTTATAATTAGATTTTGTAATATTGTTGCAAATATTGCATTTATTATTATTAATAACTTATATATAGATAAATATTTAACTTTTAATTTTTGATCAATGCTTCTTTATTTGTTAAACTTTAAAATTTATATTTTAAAACAAGTTAATTAGCTTATTAAGAAATTTATAGTTAGTTAAAATAATATATTAACTTCGAAATCTATAGTTAAAATTGTTATTAAATTAATATATTTTATTGTGTTTAAATATAATAAACTTAGCAACAATAGAAATAAAGCAAATAATATACTAATTAAAGTTCTCAATAAATTTTATAATAAATTTAAGAAATATAATCTTAATATAATTGTATCAATTCTTGTTAAAATTATTAAATTAAGTTTTAAAATTTTAAAGTAAATTATTTATTATTAGATAAGAATTAATAAATTTGTCGAATATACAATATTTAATATTTTTGTAAATATTATCTATATACTTAATGCAAACAAAGTTAATTTTAATCTTATTAATAACAAAGTTGCAATATAATATTAAATTTAAAAATTAGTAAAGTAATTTATTGCTTAAATTTCTTTTAATTCTTAAAGAATTCTTTAAGATTTAAAAAGAGTTTGTTATTTTCTTAAATATAATTTTAACTTAAAATTATAAATTTAATAGATTTAACTTGAATATTATTTTGCTTGTAAAATAAGCTTATATAAGTATTTTTGCTTACTATTATTAGCAGAATTATAAATTATATAACGCAAAATTTTAATAGCAATTCTTGTATTATAAAAATTAACAAATTTTGGCTTAAGTTGTTGTATTATAATCTTGAAATTGTTTAATTAAATTCTAATATTGTTTTGTTGTTGTTAAACTTAATAAATTGTTTAATTACAAATATCTATTTTTAACTTAAAATTACTTAAATATATTTCGAGACTATTAATATTTATTTTAAGTCTACTAATATATTCGAAACTTTAATTATAAAAGCTTCGAAATTCGACAATAATTGCAATATTTTTATATAGTAATTGTAATTATTTGTTTATTTAATTATATATTAAAGTTAGAAGAAATTTAACTATAACAAACTAGTTTTAACTAATTTTATCAAGCTTGTTTATTAAGATTTAACAATAACTAAACTTGCTTTTGTTTTTTTAAAAAATTAAAAATGTTATACGTTGTTTATTATATAATCTATTAATAATAGAGTCAATAATTAATAAAAGATACAAAACGATATCGATTAATAAAAATTGTAAAAAGCTTAAGAATAATAACCTAATTAAGAGAAAATTATTGTTAAACAACAATCTAACAAAGAGAAATATTTCTTAAATCTTTTTTCTTGTTGCAAAAGTATTAAATAGATCTTAAAAATAATTAAAATATTTTATAACAATAAAGCACTTTATTGCAATAAAGATTTTAAACAAGTTATTTTTGTTTTGCTAAAGAATATTGTCGAGCTTAAAATTAGTTGTTAATTTATCTTAAATTACTAAAGTACTTTTCGAAAATTAGTTATAACAAGACATTTTATTAGAATTTAAATTTTAATTAATAAAGAATTTTCTAAATTTGTTGCGCTCTTTATTAAAAGTAGATTTAACTCTAGACTTAAAAGTTGTTTGCTTAACAATTATTATTCTCTTCTTAAATTATATAATTAAAATTGAATTCTCTTTTTAAATTCGATCGACTTTTATTTTATTGTTAATTTTCTTTTTCTTTTATATTATGTAATCTAGATATTTTCTCTTAGAATTAAAGTTAATAATCTTTTGTATCTTCTTTAATTTTTTACATTTAATATTTTCTTAAAATTTATTTAATTCTCTTTTTTCTCTTCTTTTATTATTAATTACTTGATATTACTTAACGTATATTTGATATTTTAGATATTCTTAACAAAAAGTATTGACAATTTATTAAAAAAAATTGTCGAACAATATTTAATACTAACAAGAGAAAATCGAAAATTAATTAAAATATTAATTGCAAAGCATATATATTAATTATAAAATATATTAATATTTTTTTGTATTTTTTACAAAAAAATTCAAATATCTTTTTATTTGACAAAACTTTTTCTATTGTTTAATAATTATTAACAAATTTAACTTTATTAATTAAACAATACTTAATAAATTTAAACATTGTTCTAAGTTTATACTTAATATATACTAAAGATTACTTAAAAGTACTAATAATTAATATTAATTAAAAATTTTGTTATTATTTTGTTAAAGTTTACAAGATAGAAAAGAATAATAATAATATACAACTTTAAACTAAACAAATTTTGTTTTTTCGAGTTTTTATTTTTTAGTCTCAAATATACTACAAGTAGTAGCTAGCGTCTTAATATTTATAGTATTTATATTTATTTTTTGTATATAATTAGTTCTTTATAACTAGTATTTTTGTTAAATAACTATATACTAGTTATTACAATTTTAATTCTAATATATTAAATATTATTTAATATATATTTACAATTCTTGTTGTTGCTTTTGATAAAATTTCGAAAATATATTATTAATATAATTACTATTGTTAAAAGTTTCTCGATATATATTTGCAATTTTTAAAATTTTTTCTCGAATTATTTATTAAATATTTTATATTTGCATTTCTTATATATTTTCTAAATAAAATATAATTTTAAATATATAAATATACAAATATATATACATAAATTGCTTACAAAAGATTTTTATATTAATTTTTTACTTTATATAACAAATTTAGACAAATGTATTTAAACTTAATTAAAATTTAATAAATTTCGACTTTTTAATATTGTTATCTTTTTTGTTGTTATTAATTCTCTCTCGAAGTTATATAACTTATATTAATATTATTTCTCTCTTCAAATTACAAAATTAAAATTAAATTTCTTTTTTAAATTTAAATAATTTCTATCTTATTTTCGTCTTAAATACAACGTTAAACTCGCGAGAATTATTTGTTATCTACGATATACATCTTTCGAAAAAAAACTCTTAATTGTTTATTACGTCTCAAAAGACGATTATAGACTATAAGAAATTTCTAAGTCTTTTATAAATAATGATAATTATTGATCAATAATTTATAAATTTTCTTAACGTTTGCAAAATAAAATCTATAAAACTTCGATCGTTTAACGTTACGCACAATCTTTTATTTCGCTTTAATCTACTAAAATTTAGAATTAAAGTCTATTTGTATTCAACTACGATGTGCGAGAAGAATCGTCGCATTTTGACATAAATTTTAATTTAAAAACGTTTAATCATAATCTAGCGAATAATAGCGTCGCGACATTGTCTTGTTAAATAATCGCAAAAATCAATTATTTAAATTAACGATTTCTCTTGTACTAAGT